>Ga0102828_1000007_pt1 | contig 40854 bp, 22 predicted proteins | sample ColrivemetaGS541_FD_78196 | JGI IMG/M metagenome (GOLD analysis project Ga0102828, IMG submission 78196) | Estuarine microbial communities from the Columbia River estuary - Freshwater metaG S.541 | ecosystem: Environmental > Aquatic > Marine > Intertidal zone > Estuary | place: USA: Columbia...
TGACTTGTCTCACTTTCATTAATTTACTGAACTGTACGGTTAATGACGAAGACTCATCCGTTTTGTTTTCGTACCAATTATAGTAATCACCCATAAGACCTTCATATAATCTTGATTTCAGTCTTAGGTACACGGGTGAAATAATCTTATCAGGTAAATCCAACACTTCTGTTTTCAACCTTCTTAATACTTGTCTTGATGTTCTATCTCTTAATTCTTCTAAATTCGACGCTCCCGATACGTTCCATACTTTTCTTTTACCTGCATTAAACTGATAACCCTGACAATAACGAATAGCGTAAGCCATCCAATTTTGAGCCACAGGACTATCAATTAGTTGTAGTAGATTAAAATAATTCATTGGTCGTGATGTCATAGGTGTTCCCGTTAACAACCACAACCTTTTAACATTCTTAACAAAACTATTAACTAACTTTGTTCTTTGTGCTTGACCATTTTGTATATAGTGTGCCTCATCAATAACCACTAACCCAAAGTTGGCTAAAGTTATTGGTGATTTATCTTTGTTTTTAACGTCGTAAAAGTTTTTTAGGATATCATAATTAACAATTACAAAATCATGTTCCGTTGAAAAGTTTTTACCCTCTGAGATATAAACACTTCTGTCTGTGTAGTTTCTAATTTCTCGTTCCCAGTTAATCTTTAACGACGCGGGGCAAATAATCAAAATCTTTTGTTCCCCTGTTTCTAAAGCGGCAATAATGGTTGAGGTTGTTTTACCAAGACCCATATCATCAGCTAAAATGAACCTTTTGGTCCCAACCAATTTCTCAATCGCAATCTTTTGATGTTCAAGAGGAGGTCGGTGAGAATACTTTGAATAATCAATCTCAACTTGTTCAGTTTTGTGAGTCTTGATAATAGCACCTTTAGGTAACCAAAAGTCATGTAATTCTTGAGATTCTAAAATCTTACCCCAAATATGGTATGATTTATCTTTTTCAACCAACAATTTTTCAATCCAAATTTGTTCAGGAATTTCTGTCAATAATTTTTCGTCAGCAATTTTCTTTGCGAAGTAAGGGTCTAAGTCAACCCACTTTTTAGCGACCTTTGGTTGTACCTCAATAAAAGAGGTTATGTAATCGGCTTGTGCTCGAGTAGGGTAGAACTTTTTGTTGTTATTCTTTTGTTTCTTTAACCTAATCAAATAGTTATTACCCCCCTCGTATTTATCAAGGAGGTTAAGGGCTTTTTGTTCTATCGTTAAGTTTATATTTTCCAAAACACAATCGTTCTATTAATTATAATAAAAAACTGAATATTTATCAATATGTCAGAGAATAAAGTACCTATTACACGTATCGGAAAGTTTTTTGGTTCCGAAGATTTCAACCTTGATATATCAATGGGTGAGGAATGGTTGTATGGTGATATGAATTTCACTTTAGTTCTTTATCGTGTTGACAAACAGAAGACTAAGACAGATGATGTTTATGGTGAAACACTAACTGACGGTATTAAATTCTTACCACCCGTAGAGTTTAAAGGGTATGTTCAAGTTACTGCACCTGAGAATAAATATTTGGGTAACTCTAAAATACAACAATCTGAACCTGGTAATGTTAGAATATCGGTTTATCAAAGACAATTAGATGAATTAGAAATTGACATTAATTATGGTGATTACATTGGGTATTATGAAACCGAAAGCCGTGTTAGATACTACGTCGTTAATGATGACGGAAGGGTTGTATCTGATAATAAACATACTTATGCTGGTTACAAACCATTTTATAGAACAATCAATGCTTCTCCTGTAACCAATAACGAATTTAGAGGATTATAATGAAATTTAGGATAACGGAACAACAAGCCAAAAGATTATTCGATAAGGTCGATGATAAAATCAAATGCTCAGAATGTGGGTGGAAATGGAGTTTATCTGATGGTGGTGATGACCCTTATGTTTGTCATGAATGTGGTCACGACAATGCCAAAAATGAATTTATCGGTAAACGAGTGATGGTTTATTATAACCTACACAAACACACCTTCTCTGTAACATATAAGAGTAAGGTTATTTTACATGCCGACTATGTTAAACTTGGTGATGTTGAGTTCAGAGTTAGAAAAGGAGGTAAAGAACGTGTTAGAACAGAAATGGCTAAAAATGTTCACGCATTTGTTATTGGTAAATTATTAGATTATTGTCAGTATCCATGTGAAGATATTCCACAAGAACCAAACAGTAATATCGTAACGTATAATCCTTACAAATATGATTCGTTTGTTTATAAGGATAGTGAACAACCTGTGCATAAAGCCAAAGAAGTTGATATGGTTAACCTAAGAAATAAATTGTTTGTTATTTCTGAAGTTAGAAAGATTGACATTACAGAACAAGTTTCTGAAAGAGCAAATAGTTTTACTTATACCACAATTGGTAAGTACGAAAAGTTTAACACGAGAAGATATTATTTTAATAACCCATTACCAGTACCAAGTAGTGACACCCCACAAGGTTTAGTTAGTATTAAAGGTGGTAACGGTAATTTTGTTTTTAATGAAGGTGACGTTAATTACGACCCCATTAAAAACAAGTTAAGTGTGGACATTTCAAAGTTTGACGAGAAATACCCAAAATCAACTAAAACATCTGAACCTTCTAAAGTAGGGATAAATTCAACAAACATTAAAAAAGCGTTAGAATTAGCCTTCCCTGAAAATTGGCATCAAGAAGACGAAATATTCACACCTGGATTAAGAGATGTGTATACCATTGGTGAAAAACTTGGTGATGATGAATCTTGGTCGGTTCTAAATTATTTTGATACCAAAGACGAAATTCATTCGTTAATTTATTTGAAATATGCCGAGGAAAACACTGATAAAGATATTGTTGAGTGGATGGCGGATTTATTTAAAAATAATAAAGAATACACAAAACTATTGGTTGATAGACAGTGGCAATCAATCGCCAACGGATTAAAACTTGAGAGGGATTCAGTAAACAACTTCTTAAAAAATATTGATACAGCAGATATTACATATTACCCACACGGGTCAAAGATGGATAGATGGGCGGGTGTCGATGTGACTATCAATGGTATTAACTACCAAATCAAACCACTCAAATCTTATAACACTGAAGAGGGTATTACCATAGTTGATACTTATGGAATGAGAGATTACTCTAAGAAACCTAAAGTTGATAAGATAGCTTTCGCAAATCCAAACAAAGTAATTGAGTTTGATAATAAAGATTACGATGTTATTAGTAAGAGTCGTGCCGTATTTAAACAAGAACCAAAAATAACGAAATAAATGCCGATACCTAAAAAAAGTATAAAGAAGAATATACCTTTAACATTCCCAAAGACTTTATACCCAAGAAGAGAGGAATTGTTAGAGAAGATTAATAAGGATGGTACCTACCTTCCTAAGTCAATTCTTCATGCGGATTTAGATGGTGGGTTTTTGGATTTTGTTAAGAATGATTTAAAGACTGTCGTTGATGGTAAAGTAATACCAATGGTGGATATTATCATCACAACACAAAACTGGTCACAATTTGCAGAAACATGGAATATTCAGAATATTGATAAGAACGTTGAGCCTCCTTTTATAACTGTAGTTAGAATACCTGAAGTTAAATTCGGTACTAACCCCGCGTTACTATACAACATACCAAATAGAAGACAATACTTTTATGCTCAAGTACCTACATGGGATGGACAAAGACATGGTGCTGACGTTTATAAAATACCACAACCTGTTCCTGTTGATATTAGTTATCAGGTTAAGATTGTGTGTAACAGAATGAGAGAATTAAACCAATTCAACAAAAACATTCTTGAGATGTTCGCATCAAGACAAGCCTACGCAGTAATTAAAGGACATTATATTCCAATCGTAATGGGTAATATTTCTGACGAATCAGTAATGGATATTGCCAAAAGAAAATATTATGTCCAATCATATGAATTCACAATGTTAGGGTTTTTAATTGATGAAAATGAATTTGAGGTTTCACCTGCGGTATCAAGAATATTACAGGTTGTTGAGTTTGATACTCAATCAAGACAAAAACAAAAAAGAATTGTTGCGGATAATAAATCTGTTGATATGGATATATTATTTGTAACAGGTAATAACACCATCACAGAAGTTTTTGAATATACCACCGACTCTTTTATTAGTGGGACCGAGAATGTCGATAGTTATGATGTATTCATCAATAATGATTATTACGGTTCAGACATCAATGAAATTCAAATCAACACTAATGATGTTGTTAGGTTTGTAGTCACTAAAACTGATAGTAATTTAGATTCAATAATTAAGTTAAGAAACTCACTTATTTAATCCTCCCCGTAGATATCGGGTTTACCCTTACATTTATCAATAATTAGTTTTTCTAAAAATCGATACATTTTAATTCCCCTCTTTTCACAGTAGGTTTTAAGGACATCATGTACCTCAACGGATATCTTTAAATTCTTTATCTTTTTGTTGTCATTACTCATGGTAGAAAAAAGGCAGAAAATAGTCTGCCTATATAATAAATAGTTGGTCTAAAGTAAAGTACTTTGGGTTTTTTGATAATATTTATAATAAAATAAAATTTTAAGAAACAAAAAGACTAATGGCAACAAACAGTAAAGTATTCGTATCACCTGGAGTGTATACATCAGAAGTTGACTTAAGTTTCGTAGCTCAGAGTGTTGGTGTAACAACGTTGGGTATTGTTGGTGAAACCTTGATGGGTCCAGCATTTGAACCAATCTTTATCACTAATTTCGATGAGTTTTCGACTTACTTTGGAGGAACTTCACCTGAAAAATTCATTAACACACAAATACCTAAATATGAAGCCGCTTATATTGCAAAGGCTTACTTACAACAATCTAACCAATTGTTCGTAACAAGAATCTTAGGTTTATCAGGTTATGACGCGGGACCATCTTGGTCAATTAGCATTAAGGCTAACGTAGACCCTTCAACAATTGATTTTTATTGTGAAGACCCTACGGTAGTTGATTGTCAACCAGCGTGTAATGACTTTTTAACTATAGACTTCGCAATTGATTTCTCAGGTTGTACAAATAGTCTTAACTCTATTGAGTTTTTAGACCCAAGTCAAATTCCTACGGAAATTGCTAGCAGAATTGATTTACCTTATGAATTGTTTAATGGTAGTACTAGTACGTTAAGAACTAACATGAATAATCAAATTTTTGATATCATGAACACACCATCAACTGAAGACACTTCAATCTATTACTACGGAGCGATTTCAGGAGATACTTATGAGGCTTTTGCACCAATATTCACAGCTGAAACTAACGTAATGGGTGTTGAGTCTATTGACGCATCACTTATTAATTACGCAGCACCACAAAACGACCCTTGGTACTACGCATTATTTGATAACTTAGGTAACGCGGCTTACACAGGTTATTCATTCTGGTCAATTGTTACAGGGTTAACTATGACACCTGTAACTACGACAACTACAGTAGCACCTGTTACTACAACAACAACTACTGACCCTTGTGTAACACCTGGCCCAACAACTACTACAACTACAACAACTGCGGCACCTGTTAATTGTTATACAGGTACTTTAATTGGTAGGATTTATGTTTATTCAGGTACGGCTTACACCGACTACGATGACGTAGTTATTGCAACACTTCGTTCAAGAGGTTTGGCAACTTACGGTACTGACAATGGTGCTGTTTACGAAGTTTCAGGTTTAACCGATGTAACTATGGACTGTGTAGGTCAATACTCAGGTGTGACTAAAAACCCATATTCAACATTCGGATTAAATGTGACTAATAAAGAAGGTAAACAATTCTTCTTTGAAACATCTTTCCAAAATTCAGATACACAATATCTACCTAAAGTATTTGGTTCATCAAACTTTGCAAAACCAAGAACAGTTGTTCCGTTATTTGTAGAAGAGAGATTCCAAGCAATGTTAAACTACGGATGGAGAAAAGGTTATGTTAGAGGTTTAAGTTGTGACTTAACCGCTCTACCTGACGCAAGACAAGGTAGTGACCCAACATCAATTGCATTCTACTTAGAACAATACCAATCACCGGAGACTCCATGGATTGTTTCTGAATTACGTGGTAATAAAGTTTATAACTTATTTAAGTTTAGATTAATTTCTGATGGTGACGCGGCAAATACATTAGTTAAAATATCAATGGCTAACATGTCGTTCAATAACGGAACATTTGATATCTTAGTTCGTGACTTCTTTGATACAGACGCTAACCCTGTTGTTTTAGAGAAATTCACTAACTGTACTATGAACCCGATGGAAAATTCATTCATCGCACAAAAAATTGGTACTGTTGATGGTGAGTACTTATTGAACTCTAAATACATTATGGTTGAGATGAACGAAGACGCTCCGATTGACGCACTACCTTGTGGTTTCGACGGATTCAACTTCAGAGAGTACGCAGGTGTTAAACCTCCGTTCCCAATCATTAAAAATAAATACGACTATCCTGGTGAAGTTGTTTACAACCCACCATTCGGTTTAGCTTCAGGTGCGGACGACGCAACTAGAAGTAACGGTGATAATGTACGTAGAACTTACTTAGGTATTTCCGACACTATTGGTATTGACGTTGATTACTACTCTTATAAAGGTAAACAATTACCATTAGATATCTGTACAGATACTACAGGTGAACCTTGGAATTGGAGAAGTAAAGGTTTCCACATGGACGTTAACGCATCGGCAATTACAATTCCTGATGTATTTGTAACAAGTGGTACACCGGCATTCGTTTGTGGTGACGCACCATTTATTCAAGACCCTGACAACTCTGAAAACCCATACTACAGAATTTACGCTCGTAAGTTCTCAGTATTAGCACAAGGTGGTTTCGACGGATGGGATATCTATAGAGAATATAGAACTAACACTGATAGATTTGCAGTTGGTAGAGCAGGTTACTTAAAAGGTGCATGTCCTTCAATTAAATACCCAACAGCAACAGGATGGGGAGCGTTCAAACAAATCACTGTTGGTGACGCAACTCAAACATTTGCAAATACTGACTACTACGCATACTTATTAGGTCAACAAACATTTGCTAACCCTGAAGCGGTTAACATCAACGTGTTTGTAACACCAGGTATTGACTACGTAAACAACTCAAACTTAGTTGAGGAAGCAATCGACATGATTGAAACTCAAAGAGCTGACTCACTTTATGTGTGTACTACACCTGACTACAATATGTATGTACCTTCAAGTACTAACCCTCAAGATTTCATATATCCTCAAGAGGCGGTAGACAACTTAGATAACACTGGTATTGACTCTAACTATACCGCGACTTATTACCCTTGGGTATTGACTCGTGATAGTGTAAATAATACACAACTTTACTTACCAGCAACGGCTGAGGTTACAAGAAACTTAGCATTAACCGATAATATTGCTTACCCATGGTTCGCAACGGCAGGTTACACTCGTGGTATTGTAAACGCGGTTAAAGCACGTAAGAAGTTGACTCAAGAAGATAGAGACGTATTGTATCAAGGTAGAATTAACCCAATCGCAACCTTCTCTGATGTAGGTACTGTAATTTGGGGTAATAAAACTCTACAAATTAGACAATCTGCTCTTGACAGAATTAACGTAAGAAGATTATTACTACAAGCTCGTAAGTTGATTTCAGCGGTTTCAGTTAGATTATTGTTTGAACAAAACGATGCTAAAGTAAGACAAGACTTCTTAGACGCGGTGAACCCTATCTTAGACGCAATTAGAAGAGACCGTGGTTTATACGACTTCCGTGTAACCGTATCTTCAGACACTGCTGACTTAGATAGAAACCAAATGACAGGTAAGATTTACATCAAACCAACTCGTTCACTTGAGTTTATCGACATCACGTTCTACATCACTCCGACAGGAGCATCTTTCGAGAACATCTAATAATTATAAAACAAAGTGGGGTCACAAGCCCCACTTTTTAGCCTAAATTAAAAAAATGAAAATAAGAAAAATTCTTAAAGAAGGGTTTGACGAAGAAGGAACACCCGACATGAAATATTATTCTTTTGACTGGGATGACAATATTGCGGTTATGCCAACAAAAATTGTTTTATTAGACGAAGAAGGTAATGAAGTTGGTATGTCAACAGAAGACTTCGCCGAGTATAGAACAGAGATTGGTAAAGAACCATTCGAATATGAAGGACATACTATAACAGGTTTTGCAGAAGATGCGTTTAGATACTTCCGAACATTAGGAGACAAACAGTTTATTGTCGATTCTATGACGGCTAAACCAGGTCCTGCATGGGACGACTTCGTAGAAGCAATCAACAACGGTTCAATCTTTTCAATCGTCACCGCAAGAGGTCACCACCCAAACACTTTAAAAGAAGCATGTTATAATTATATTGTATCTAATCACAATGGTATTGATTCAAACGAGTTGGTTAAAAATTTAGAGAAATATAGAGACCTTGCTGACGAAGAACAACTTTCAAAGAAAGATATGATTCGTGAGTATTTAGATATGTGCAGATTTTACCCTGTAAGTTATGGTGAAGGTTCTGCAACAAACCCTGAAGAAGGTAAAATTAAAGCTTTAAAGGAATTTATCCAATATGTTAGAGACTTATCTCAACACATTCATAAGAAAGCATTCTTAAAGAATAAAGTTTCTAATAATTTTGTAATACCTAGTATTGGTTTTTCTGATGATGACCCTAGAAACGTAGAGAAAGTTAAATCTCATTTTGACCAGGAACCAGATAATATTTTAAAGACTTATTCTACAGCAGGAGGAGTTAAAAAATTACAAAACTAGAAAACTAGATACTTATATGCAAATGATAATTTTTTAAAATCTAAAAGTAAATACAAAAAATTTATTTGGAGATATTTATAAACAAACATAAACAAAAAATAAGAAAAACAAAAAACAACTGAAATGGCTGATTTATTAATGAAAATGCCGATACCTTATGAACCTAAAAGACAGAACAGGTTCATTCTTCGTTTCCCAACTACATTGGGGATTAACGAGTGGTTCGTAGAATCAACGGCAAGACCAAATATTACTGTTAACCCTGTGGAGATTCCATTCTTAAACACATCAACTTATGTTGCAGGTAGATTTACTTGGGCAACAATCCCTGTTAAATTCCGTGACCCTATCGGACCTTCAGCATCACAAGCCTTGATGGAGTGGGTACGTTTATGTGCGGAGTCTGTGACAGGTCGTATGGGTTACGCTGCGGGTTACAAAAAGAACGTTGACCTTGAGATGTTAGACCCAACGGGTGTTGTTGTTGAGAAATGGATTTTAGAAGGTACTTGGTTGACAGGTGTTAACTTCGATTCATTGGCTTACAACACTGACGCTTTAGCGAGTATTTCAGCGACACTTCGTATGGATAGATGTGTACTTGTATACTAATCAAATAAAATTTCAGTTAAATATATTAAGAATCCACGTCTTTGGCGTGGATTTTTTTGTTTAGTGTTTATAAAAAACCTTTGATTCGTATATTTTCTTATAAAAGAGAAATTATATGGAACCAAATATCATTGACGCAGGAACTCAAAATTTTAACTTACCCCACGATGTAGTATCACTACCTTCAAAGGGTTTGTTTTACAAATCAAAAAAGAAATCTATTAAGGTTGGTTATCTAACCGCAAATGACGAGAACAATTTAATTGGTTCCGTTAATAATGGTAATGACAGTATTATCATGACATTACTTAGAAATAAAATTTACGAACACGATTTACGTCCTGAAGAATTAATTGATGGTGACATTGAAGCTATCTTAATTTATTTAAGAAACACATCATTTGGCCCTGAATATAAGGTAACATTAAATGACCCACAAACAGGTAAATCATTTGAACACACCCTTATTTTAGATGAGTTAAATATTAGAAGAAGCGAACATCAACCTGATGAATACGGTTTATTTACTACGACATTACCAAAAACAGGCGCAACCGTTAAATTAAAAGTATTAAGTTTCGGTGAAAACATTGAACTTGGTAAAATGGCTGAACAATACCCAACAGGTAGAGTCGCTCCTACTGTAACTTGGAGATTGATGAAACAGATTGTTGAGGTTAATGGTGACCAATCAAAAGAAAAAATCGCTGAGTTCGTTAACGTATTACCTATTATGGACTCTAAGTATATCCGACAATTTATTCGTGATAACGCCCCTTCATTAGACTTAACCCAAACAGTAAAAGCCCCGTCAGGAGAAATGGTGAACTTTGATATCACCTTTGGGGTTGAGTTTTTTCGGCCTTTCTTCTAATTACCGACAAGTTTTAATTGAGGAATACTACATCCTCTCAAGGTTTATTAGGTTGTCCTATTCTGACTTCCATATAATGCCAACCTACGTGAGAAAATATCTTATTGATAGGATAGTGGAAGATAACACCCCTAAAAACCAATAATAAAAATAAGGTTGGGGGTATTTATTATAAAATACTTTATATATGGCTGGAGAAGATTTTAAACCTGATGATATTTTTAGTAAACTTAATAGTGCTTTTGAAGCCGCGTTAAGTAAAGTTGGTAAGGCAATTAGTGATAATCTTGATACCACAGTAATTGCTAAAACTATCTTAGATTTGGATGATGCTGCAGTAGGTGTTGCTAAAGCGTTTGGTCAAGGTCGTGAAAACGTACAAGGTATTAAAGCCGCCATGGCTGATGCTTACATGAGTGTGGTTGCTTTAGGTGGTGATTTAGATAAAATTCAAAAAATCCAAGTACAGGCTGGTGAGGCCTTAGGTCGAAATTTAGTATTATCTTCAGATTCTTATGCCAAATTATATGCAACTGCAGAAGTAACGGGTAAATCCGCGAAAGAAGTTATTAGTGGTTTTAAAGACGCAGGATTCTCGGCTTACCAAGCGGGTTCACAAATGGAAAAAGTTGTTAACCAAGCGAGAGCCGTGGGTGTTAGTGCTCAGGCGGTTAGTGGTAAAGTATTAGAGAACATGTCAGCACTTAACAAATTTAATTTTCAGGGGGGTGTTGAAGGTATGGCTAAAATGGCGGCACAAGCGACAGCTTTAAGAATTGACATGAAAACCGCGTTAGATTTTGCTGACAAAGTATTTGACCCTGAAGGTGCGATTGAGATGGCAGCAGCAATGCAGAGATTAGGTGTTGCGAATACCGAATTATTGGACCCATTAAGATTAATGGATATGGCTCAGAATGACCCTGCTGAATTACAAAATCAGTTGGCTGAGATGTCTAAGAAATTCGTCCAATTAGGTAAAGATGGTAATTTTGAAATTGCTCCTGGTGCAAAACGAGAACTTAGAGAACTTGAAAAACAATTACAATTACCTGCCGGTCAATTATCTAAAATGGCGTTAGGTGCCGCAGAACTTGATAAAAAATTAACAAGCATTAAATTCCCTGATACTTTTACTGAAGACCAAAAACAGTTATTCGCCAACATGTCTGAAATGGGTGAGGATGGTGAATTTAAAATTACTGTTGATGGTACCGCAATGAATTTAAGTGAAGCAATGGCTAAAGCGGGTAGTGAAAACGGGGCTGAGTTTATTAAAAAACTTGAAGAAACTAGTAAGCCTAAGTCAATGGAGGAGTTAGCTAAGGGTCAGTTAGATATTTTGACAACAATCAATTCAAATATTAAAACACTAACTAAATTACCAATGGGAATTGCTCGTGGTAAAACCGCAACCCAAGCCTTAGAATTACCTGCCGAATTAACGACATTGTTATCTAAAACTTTTGATACACAAGAATTAAGTATTAAAAATTTAGGTAAAGGGTTTGATGAAGGTGCTCAAGATATCTTAGGTTCGTTAACAAAACTTGCTTCTGGTGAAGGTTCTTTAACAGAGGTATTTACTAAATTAGCTGAAAATGGTGAAAAATTAAATAATTTTGCTCAAGACGCATTCGTATCATCGGCAGAGAAATATAAAGAATCATTAGGAGAGTTAACAAAAAGTAACAACATGTTCTTCAAGTTGACAGAGGAGATTTTTAAATCTATAGGTAAAAGCGGTACTGACTTCATCCAAGGAAAAGACCAAAATTATAACACTCTAAACACACCTCAAGTTGTACCACAAACAGTTAATAGTACTGTACCAAATACTCAAAATTTACAGACACCATCAAGTCAGTCATCAACACCTATAAAAACAGAAAACACTTCAACAGTAAATGTTAACCTAAATGTTAACTCAACTAACCCTAATATTGACCCTAATCAATTAGCAATTGCAATACAAAGTACTGATTTAAAAGAAACTATTGTTAAAACAATTAAAGACGGTATGGCGAATAATGGATTAACAGGTAACCCAAATAATGCCCAAGCTATGAGAAACCAAGCTGAAATGAGTGGTAATTTATCATAAAAAAATAAGTTAATATCTATTTATAATTAAAATAATAAGATGTCAGATAGTACGTTATCATTTGTTAATAGTTCCACATTCAGAAACTCTCTATTAGCCAAAAATTTGGAACCTTACGATGTGCCGGGTGTGTATACTCCACCAGGTGGTCCACAAGCATATGAAACTACACTATCATCGTTAACCGTTGTTGATTCACCTGATAATTTAATTACTGACGGAGTATTTGCTAACAATTTATATCCTTTAAATGAATTCGGTCCTAACGGTGGTTATAATACTAACATCACATTCAACGGACCACCAATTCCTGTAAACTCAAATCAGGGGGAATACGACCCAACAGATACTGTACTTGATTTAGTAAACGAGTTTTATATTGATGCCGCTTACATTGAAAACAGATACGGTCCTGATGGTGGGTTTAATGATATGGTTATCATTACGGACATTCAGAATAATAATAAAATTTATCAGCCATATTGGAATCCACCTTCTTACAATCCTTCATCTTATAGTCCTTACACTATATTAACAAGTCCTGACCCTGTCGGTTCAAACGGACCTTTGTCTCAGGATTCATATATTGCAAAAATAGGTGCCGAACAATTAAATAAGGCTTTCCAAGCTCGAGTTGACGCTGAGATTTTTCAAGCAACAATCGGAGCTGTTAATATTGATTCATTAAGTGACCCGTTTGAAGCAAGTTTAATTGCCACAGGACAAGAACCTTTAGTTTATAGAAATTGGAGAATTACGGTTCCTGAAAACCCTATTATTGCTGCAGCCGACTTTGCAACACGATTGGCGAGTGCTTATTGGCCTGTTTCACCAATTCCTGGTGATTATTTTGATGATAGTAAAGGTCAAAGTCAATCACCACAAACATCATTAGCCTTAAACGTCACCAATCAATTAACGGGTGGATTCTTAGGACCAATTTTAAATTTCAGAAGGAATCCTTCAGAAATATTCATTGCCAACTCAGGTAACGGTCAAAGGTCGGCTCTATTCCGTAACATTAATTATAATAGATATCAACCTGGTTATGAATCTGTATTAGGTGGCGCTGCAGGTATCGTACAAGGTTTATCGTCACTCGCAACATCTATTATTAATCCTAATGGAACTTTAAATGGTGGTTATTATGTAGGTAGTAGAAATGCTGACCCATCAACAATTACCTCACCACCAAACCAAATTCCTGTAAACCCTTATGGACAACAAGTTGAATCACCTGTTTATGGTCCATCTGAATTAGGTATTTTATATGAAGGAAACCAAGATAATTTAAACTTTGGTTTAGCCGCCAAACCACTTTCTGATGGTGGTGGTATTGATGGTCAATTTGTTTGGACTTCGCCTAAATATAAAGGTAATGCAGGATTTAAAGCAACACCTGGTGGAGGAACAGGCTCACTAGACCAAGAATTTAATTTAATTAGTTCACAATACAGTCGTGACGAATCAACCAACTTCACATTCAAAGAAAACTCAATCTTAGACCAAACTCAAAGGTTAATTGATTCTGCCGACAATGTGACAGGTTTATCTCGTTTAAAACACGTAGGTAACGCAATGAACCAAGTTAGTAAAGTATTCCACGATGGTTACAAAGAAATGACTAAAGGTTCTCAAGTTGTGTCATATAAAGACGATTCAACGGGACAAGAGGCGGGTATTGAGTATTGTCGTGTGTTCACTAAAGATACTCCTTACTATACTTATGCTGACTTACAAAAGACAGACGGTATTACTAATTCAGGACGTAGATTTGCTTGGTCTGTTTTTGATAATACATTTAACTTAAATATTGCCCCATTAAAGAACCCGGGTTCAACCAACATCATTCCAAATAATGATATGGGTCAAGGCGGTTATGCTAAAAAGTACATGTTCTCAATTGAAAATTTAGCTTGGAGAACATCAAGTAGACCTGGATTTACTTATGATGAATTACCTGTATGTGAAAAAGGTCCAAATGGTGGACGTGTAATGTGGTTCCCACCATACGATATTAAATTCAGTGATTCTAGTTCAGCAAACTGGAATCAACAATCATTCTTAGGTCGACCTGAACCAATTTATACTTACAAAGACACTAGTAGAACAGGTAGTTTAAGTTGGAAAATGATTGTTGACCACCCGTCAATACTTAATGTGATTGTTGACAAACAGTTGAAGGGTATTAATCGTGAGAAGTTAAATTCAATGATAGATTCATTCTTTGCGGGGTGTTTAAAATACGATATCTACCAATTAGCCCTTAAGTTTAACACAATACCTACAAAAGATTTATATACCTATCAAGAGATATTAAATAACCCTAATCTAACCCCTGAAGAGGCTAAAGGTGTACAGGAAAATATTCCTAAACAAAATACTGGCGGTTTAACAGGACCTGGTTCAGACACTGGTGGTGATGGTAAAACTGATGTTAAGACAACTGAAGATACTTCAGGTAATGATGTTTTAAATAAGTTTAATGATTTGGCATTTTATTTCCACAACGATAGACCTAACCCTCATACAGACAGGCCAACATCAACGATTGATTTTGTAACAAGTTTTAATTATTACAAAGATGTTGAGTACCCTAAGTATCAATCAAACGCTGACTCAATATTTAAACCCGACTCAACATATTGTAAGAAAAATCCGGCGTATTGTGCGGACAACAAGCCCGTTAATGAGTTTTGGAATAACGTTATTTTGGATAACTGGACATTTATCGACAACCCAACTGAGGGTTTGATTGAAGAAATACACAAACTTGTAACAACTAAGGATGCTACGGTTGCTATAACACTTATAGGTTCCGCCTCAGCTCCCGCAGAAAAAAAATATAACGTAAATCTATCGTCAAGAAGGGTTGACTCGGTTAGACAATATCTATTGACGGGTAAAGGGGGTAAACTTAAAGACTATACGAGTAAAATAACCATTAATGGTAAACCTCTTAACGAATCTTCAGGTCCAAGTTCTAATACCCTAGGTGAAGAAACTACGGTTGTACCCGTATCAGCAAAAACCAAAACATCTGGAAGAAGCGTTAATTGTACAACAGATATTATTGACGGCAGTACAGGTAAAGTAACATCTAATTCGCAGATTTATTCAATCGATGCGATGGCTTGTCGTAGAGTTAAATTTAGTGCTACAGTTACTATACCACCAAAACCTGTTAATCCCACAGACCAAACAAATTCGGATAAACCTGAACAAACAAAAACTATTGAAACAACACTAATCACACCAACTAAACCAAAACCAACGGTTAGTATCGAGAAAAAACTTAAAGAAGGTATTGGTAAAAAGATTTTAAGACAATTATTATCTGAGTGTGATTACTTTGAGGTTATTAAGGAAGAGGTTCCGATGTTATACGACTCTATTAGAGAGAAGATAAAGTACTTTAATCCCGCTTTCCACTCAATGACACCTGAAGGGTTAAACGCTCGTCTAACGTTCTTAAATCAGTGTGTTAGACCTGGTGAAACCATTCCTGTAATTGACCCTGACGGTAAACCAAAATACGATAATGCGGTTAATACTTCGTTTGGAGCTCCACCAGTCTTAATCTTAAGAATCGGTGACTTCTATAATGGTAAAATTATCCCTAAGAGTGTTGGTTTTACTTATGAACCATTAGTGTTTGATATGAACCCTGAAGGTATTGGTATCCAACCTATGATTGCCAACGTTACCCTATCATTTGACTTTATTGGTGGTCACGGACTTGCCAAACCTGTTGAACAATTGCAAAACGCACTATCGTTCAACTACTACGCAAACACTGAAATCTACGATGAAAGGTCAGTATGGACAGACGACTCATTCCAAAAAATTGACCAAGCTTTAATAAAAGAGTTGGTTCAAGATGTACCTCAAACAGGTTTAAGTGCTGTTGACAATCAAACACAAAATGCGTTTGGTGATACAATTGGTACTATTAAGAGTTATGATAATGTGACTGGTGGTCAGACAGGAGAAACATCTTATAATAAAATTATGGATGATATGTTAGGTGTTGTACCAGAATATACCGTATCCATTTTAAATAAATTGGAAAGTATTGTTAAACAAACTAACTATGGTATTTTACAATTAGTTAATTATGAAAGAAATTATATAAATGGTCAAGTTGCGGGAAACGTTAATTTTAATCCTGTAAATACTTACGAAACATTTCTTTATGGTAAACCAAAATTAGACGCTCCTAAATCATCAACCAATGGTTCCGACAGCAATTTATTTAAATCATTATTCAATCAATGTATTAAAGATGTTGAAATTAATGAAAACCCTATTGTAAAAGAATTATTAATTAATTACTATAACAACGAAGTTACTGATGAACTTAAAGTTATTAAAAAGAATATTAATAATTTTTATGTTAAAATTAATGACACATTATCAAACGACATCCAAACAATCATTAGTGAAATTTGTGGTATTGAACAAACATTAATATTAAATATTAAGAAATTAGAGTTATTAAATGGTACTACAACATTAGCCAATGCAAAACCAATTGATGGTAAAAAAACTGAGGAGGGAACGCCTTTAGTATACAACTTAAAAGGTACCAATAAAGTTAGTAAAACTACTAAGGATTCTGATGTAACCAACACTTTACATGAATTACAAAGAGATATTTATAAAATATACACCTACTTAAGACGTGTTAATGTCTTATATACCGCAAAACCAGAAACAGGTACTGATTACGCGTCGACAGGTGCCCCATTAATGCCAGGGTCTATCCTGCCTTTTGCCGTGATAACAGATGGAACTGGTTCATCAGGGTCTAATTATTATTTAACTAATAATGAACAGTTTAGACCAATAGATAAAAGTTATTTAAATACTGAATATAGACAGAGAATGTTTATGTTATTAGCTCGAACATTTGCCGATAAAAATAAATTAACCGAATTCAATAATTATGTTTTAACCAATAATTTAAAAGCTAGTAATAAGTTAAAAAATAAGTTTGAAAAAATTACTAAAGACATTGCAAATAATTTTGAAAAAGAACTTGAAAAAGAAGAAAAGTTATTTGAAAAATATCGAGACAGTAAAGTATATAAAGATTTAACAGAAGGCTCCGAGGAAAAATTATACCCTTCAGGTAAAGAAAGAATTTTAGAATATTCAACAGTACCTGACGAGTCAACACAAGAAGATTCTAAATCAAGATTAAAAGATTTATTTTCTGAAATAAACACGATAACGGATAATAAATATTTTATTCAGTCACCAACACAACACGCGGTAAAATTAAATTAATATGAGAGCAAAACAATATTATAACAGATATAATAACTTCATTATCAATGGAGAGCAAACTGTTGTGCCTTATGTTACATTACCAAATAAAAGTACTGATAAAAGATACATCTATAAAATAGGTCAAACTAGATTAGATAAAGTTTCACAACAATATTATGGTACACCATATTTTGGTTGGTTAATTTTATTAGCTAATCCAATAAGTGGTGGTTTAGAATGGAATATAAATGACGGTACTATATTGACAATTCCATTTCCTTTAATAGCTTCTTTACAAGACTATAAAAATGCTTTAGACAACCACTTCTTCTATTATGGTAGGTAACAATGAAAATATATACGTAGATTTTGATTATAATAACATTACAATCGTTGACCCAAACAAAGTGGTTGGTGATAATGGTATTGTTAAAGAACGATACGTAAATCAAGAAGACTTGGTTTTTTATGCCAATTTGGAGTGTAAAGTTATTCCAAGAACTAAGTTGGCTGTTGGTGTTGCAAGTAATGATGCAATCCAAACAGTATCTGTTGCGTCTATAAATTTTCTTAAACCTGGAGGTAAAGAATTTTTGGATAATTTATATACCGATGAAATAACCGGAAGAGGTAGTTTAGTTGGTGAAGGTATAAACCAAACAGAACTAAAAGAAGTCCCAAACCCAAAAGACAGTACTGATAAATTTATAAGACAAATAACAAATAGTGGAGGTAAAGCGGGTGCCACCGATAACGGATTATTAGGTATTACACAAATAAATGTTAGACAAGGATTAGATTTCCTACCTGTAATATCAGTCCAATTAGAGGACGTTAAAGGAAGAGCGTTATTTGAGGGTGGTGATAATTCACCATATGCTGCGTTTTTTAATCTTCCATACCCACTATTTTCTTTAACACTTAAAGGTTATTACGGTAGGGCGATAAAACTTAGTCTAATGTTACAAAGTTTTAGTGCTAGATTTGACACTTATAGTGGTAATTTTAAAGTAGACTTAAAATTTTACACATACAAATATACCGTATTAAATGAGATAACTATGGGATACGCACTTGCGGTTCCTCACATGTATAAATCTAGAATTAAGATTACACCCATCCAAGACCCACAGTCATCAAACAAAACAGTTGTTGATACTACAACTAGTATTGGTTTTATGAAGATTAAGGAGATGTATAGTGAATACAAATCTAAGGGATTGATTCCTGACAATTTTCCTGAAATTACAATTGTTCAAATGAGTGAAAGAATTGATAACTTTGTTAAAAATGAATTAGATAAATTTACTAAACAAAATTTACAACCTTTACAAAATGTTAAATCATTTGAGGATTCACTTACTGATTTAGAAGGTGAGGTTTTAACTTACACCACTGTTGCTAGTGGTACCGAAAAGGCTTGGTTTAAAACTTACATGGATGAAACGACGGCCATTATTTTAAATAATGGTTTAACTGTTTACACCTTTAAACCTGACTATAAGGAAACTCAAAAGAAAAAAGACGCCGAATCTAAATTACAAGCCATTATTGACAAATATAAAGGTGTTTTAGAGAGTAATGTGACTTTAGGTTTAAATGGTTCTTATACTATTAGTGGTAAAAAACCCGTACAATGCAATGTCCCTTACAATATTAAATTCTCAACATTTAAGTTGACCAATGGGTTTAAAGTTGAAGATATCGACCTCCAAAAAACATATAATTTACGTAAAAAAAATAAAGAAGTTTTAGCGACGGATAAAATACCCGAATATAGAGCTGAATTAGAGTCAGAAATTCAAAAAAATTCGGGTATAAACGCAAAAACTTTAGAGGTTGAAAAAGTTGATTATTTTTATTTTAGTTCACCAACTAGTACTACTGTTCAGTCGGTAGTTAATTCACTACCAGTTATTGGTAATAAATCATTTACCGATTCAATATCGGAAATGAGGAAAAAGACTAAAACATTTAAAGAACAGATTGAATCTGCACTAACGGAAGCTTTAGGTGAATTATTACAGAGTAGTAATAATGGTATTGGGTTTGTCCCAAATATCAGAAATGTTCTTGCGGTTATTTTTGCAAGTGCTGAGGCGTTCTTACGAATTATGGATGACACCCACACCAAAGCGTGGAATGTTAGGGATGAAAAAATTAGACGTGATGCGGTTTTAAAACCACAAACAATTGGTGCATCACAAGATGCTGTGGACGGCAATTTACAGGACCAACCAATTTATCCTTGGCCTCAGGTTTTAAAAGAAACAACAGGAACTGATGGTCATGAAATTTTTGAAATAACATACCCTGGTGACCAAAGTATTATTGACCAAACCAAAGGTTATTTGCCAGGTATGTGGCCTGAAGTTGAATTTGTTGAAGAATTTATTAATGGTTTCACCGATAGAAGTCAAACTTTGGCACCTGACCCAATATCACAAAATGAATTAACCGAGACACAAAGAGTTTCATTAAATGCTATTGAGTTCCCCGTTAGTAATGAAGTATATGCTAACAAGGAAGAGATTAAGTATTTTTATGAAATATATGAAAGAGCCTTATTTGTGACTTACTACTCAAGATTAAATAGAGGTGGTGAGTTAACAACTAATAACGATTTGGTTTATAACATTATTGCGGAAGCCGAAAGAAACAATATCCTTAAAAGTCTGTCAAATGATAATCCGTTCCTTATTGCTAAATTAAAAGAATACAATTATAACGGAACTAACTTTGAAATATTCTTAAGAAACATCTCAAACTCAGGAACTGGTGAGTCATGGCAAAATTTCATCAGAGGTATTTTTAATACCCGATACATTAATAATAAAATTAATAACTCAAATTTTCAGTTCATACCTCAGGAGGTAATTAACAATTCAATTGCACAACCTGAAACATCTTTACCAACTGAAAAAGAGTTTTCAGACTATATTAATCAAAGTACGACAACTAATGTTAATGACTTTGTTGATACATATCCATTTACTGATGTAGATTGGGTTAATGATAAATTGGCAAATGGTTTAGCAAACACAACACCGGACAACGCTTTAGAAACTAAAGGTCTTTTAAGTTATAATCCTGTTAATAAGATTATATCAAACTTGGCGGCGTTTGAAAAAGAAAAACCTATCAGACCTTTTAGTAATTTTGTTGTTGTTAATAACGAGAACAGACCAGAAGGTGATATATCCCAAGCCGATTTCGAATTAAAAAAGTTTTATACTAACCGAACTTTAGATTATACAAAACAAGCATTCACTGAAGGTAATTTGACTTATAAAGATTATAAAGGTCATGTTAACGCATCACAAACCGTCTCAATGTTGAACACACCTTACTTTGTAAATGCTATACAACAGGGTATTAAGAATTTTAGAAACTACGATGAACACCCATTTAAAGAAGCGGCATATCTATTTGTTAATTCACTACCTTTAGCAACACTACGTGAAAAGTATAAGATAAAGGATGAACCAAATGAGTTAGGTTACATATTTGCAACATTAAAGAAATTTGGTGGGGTTCACAAAATACCTTACGCTTGGATTTTAAAGTATGGGTCAATTTGGAATCGTTATAAAACTTTTGTTGAAACGGGTACCGACTATATTGATACCGCTTGGTCAGGATATAACTATACTTTAAACTTTAATCCCGATGTTAACACAACGGGAGCAACTTATACATTTAGTGCGGGCACAAATTTGGGAACCGTTGAAATTCCCTTGGAAAAAAACGTTACTATCGGGACTGAAACATCTTCAACAATCAATACAGGATTTTACCCAAAAACAATTAATGACTTTAGTGTTTTCTATAAAGGTTATGAGATATTTTCCGCTTATACCAATAACGGAATACAAAGTGCTATTAATAGTTCGGGTTTCACCTTAGATTATTCACCAAGTGGCACTATTAGTTTAGGTAAAGGATTTGATTTAAATAGTCCTAAACGAGACCTTAAAATCTTTTCGTGGACAACGTATATCAACACCTTAGATGGTGAGCATAGTTTTATATTACCATCACAAGGTTCTAGATTAAATCAAACTAAATTTGAATGTTTTAAAACAATTGAGGGTCAGTCAGTTTTAGAGACCGAAGTCTTCAACAACCAAGCAATGTTTAACGGTTCGGTTAGAACATTTTGGACGGCACCAAACTACGGTTATTTTGACAGTAGTAAGGTTGTTAAACCAAATCCTGAACAATACCTTAAGACTATTTTTAGCGGTAAATCACAGCAACAAAATTTCTCAATTAATAGTGGTACAACAGAATATACCCCTATAAGTGAAATGTTCTCAGTTTTCGAGAAAGAGGTTTTAGACTTATTTGAAAACGAGTTTTTAAATTTCTCAAAATCAAAATATAACTATGAAACCACTAATGTTATACCTAGTGGTTTATCTTCATATCAAGATATGAAGAATTTTCAGTTATTAATGACTGATTTAATGAAGATACCTAAAATAACGGGTGATACTGGTGATGATAGAATCTTAAATGCCCAAAAAGCTCAGTATGATAAAATGTCGACCTACTTAACTAGTTTTGTTAACGACATCAACGTGATTGTTAAATTTGGTAACCCATCACAATTTAACAAAAGGTTATTCTATAGTTTCTCTAATTTAGATATTGTTGACCCATATACTTGGGGGAGATATACTATTGATACACCTAACGCACTTCCTGGTTCAGGTGGTCAGACACTCGCAAACTCAATTACCCAATACCCTGACGCTTGGAAAGCGTTAAGAACTTATGTTGGATTTTCAGAAATACCTAAGTTGGTTTATGATAATAACGGTTCGTATATTACAGACTTCTTTATTGATTTGAATATCGCGTTTACCGAAGAAAATATTATTAATTTCGCACCAATAATTAAGATTTATGCAACACAAAAATTAGAAAACAATGGGTTAACAAAAACCACGTTCTTCAATTTAATGGATGATTACCTTAATTCGTTGATTGATTTTAAAACCAATGTTATTAATGACTTAATGCCAAAAATACAAAAGGAGTTACCAACAACCACAATCCAAGGGAATAATAAGATACAATCAAAACTTGATGGTGACCAAACCAAAGTTGAATTATGGGAATCATTTAAAGCATTAAATGATAAATGGATATCGGGTTCCGATTTTAAAACTAAAACATTGTTTGAGGATGTGTTATTACTTGACAGGGCGAGTCGAAATGTTGGTGATAAAATACTTGTTGATATTAATAAATTACAATATAGTTTAACAACCGCAACAACACCCAAAACATCCAATGACAAGATGAGTGTTAAAACATTTATTGAAGGTATCTTGGTTAACAATAACTTCGTAGTTATGAATTTACCATCATATGTCAATTTCTATAATGTTCAGGATGTTGTTAGAGATGCGGCGCCTAAACCTGAACCCACTTCAGATTTTGCCAACACCTTATTTGGTACATTTATGAATGTTGACTATAGACAATCAAGTGCTAAGATGGTTTGTTTCTATGGTGGTAAACCAAGTGAACAATTAGACTTAAAAAATAATGTCGATTATCGTTATAGAAATGATGCTTTTGAAATAACTAGAAGTTCTAACAATCCGCTTGTTGAGGATTTAACCCGCAAGAATGACCACGCATTATCAAATAAAGTTGTAGGTTTTAACGTAGATATTGGACCTCAAAACCAGTCGATATTCCACGGGTTTAGTGTTGGACAAGACGCGGGTAAGGCGACCGCGGAGTCTCTTGAGATGTTAAACCAAATGGCGAATCAAAGTCGAAACAGAGCTGGTGCGTCACAAAGTGCATCATTGTATAATTTATATAAAAACAGAAGTTATACTTGTTCTGTTAGTATGATGGGTAACGCTCTAATACAACCAACTATGTTCTTTAACCTTAGATATGTACCAATGTTTAGTGGTCCGTATATGATTACTAGTGTTAACCACAGTATATCACCAGGTAAATTTGAAACTACTTTTGAAGGGTATAGACAAGCAACCGCTTCATTACCTAAAATTGATAATTACTTACAATCACTTAAAATAAATTTACTTGAGTCAATCAAGAATCAATTAAATTCTGGTTCACAACCAAGTCAGAAAAAACCTAAGGTTGTTAACCAAAGTGCTAATGTAATCGAACAAGCCAATGGTGTTGTTGACCAATTAACCAACCATGATGCTAATAAACCAAATAACGGTAGTAGTGAATTATGTGAGGTGTTATCTAAATATAGTGGGTTTACTGCGGTTGAATCACCTGTTGTTAAACAACATAACTACCAGGAAATTGTTGGTAAAATAACTTCATCAACACCTAATAATGATTTATTACGAACCATTATTTTCTGTTCTATATATATGAATTCTAAAACACCTAATAGTACTGATACATTATCATCGGTTGAAAATAACATCATTGGTGTGTCCATTTCACCGGCACAACAGACTTCAGATTGGGGACAAGCAGGTGATGTGGCATTTAAAGATAAAAAGTACTATTGCTCAACAAGTAACGTATCGTATCCGATATTTGATAGTATTGAATCTTCTATTAAATTTATTAGTGAAAGATGGAAAACTCGTTTAAATGGTTACTCTAAAACAAAAGAAAGTATTACTAAATTCTTGGTAATAAATAATAACGCCGCACAATTTAGAAAAGATGAGGTTTATAATAAATTAAGTCAAGTTGAAAAAGATAAACTTGAAAAAATCGTACAAGACGCTATCGATTATTATAACCAAACACTACAGCAATAATTTTTACATATATTAAGATATTTATTAAGAAACATTAGTTATGAACGTAAAATTAATATTAGACAACTATTTAGGTAAAAATACCAGACATACTGAAAAAGATTTGGGTGATGGTACTAAACAAGTTTGTGATTTAGACACAGGTGACTGTTATACAGTTAGAATGAGAGACGGACTTATTGAGCGTGTTGATAACACGATGACAAAAAATAAAAGAATCCAAGTTGAAACACTACAAGGTGTAAAACAACTTTTAAATGGGTAAAGAAATGAGAAGAGTTGACGATAGAATACTTTCTGAAATCTCTAGATATAGAGAAATAAATACATATATTAATGAGCAAGAGGTGGAGTTACCTCCACCACCTGCAGACCCCGCAATGGCGGCACCTGCAGACCCAATGGCGATGCCACCCGCAGACCCAATGGCCACTCCACCTACTGACCCTGCGATGGGTTCGGTTCCACCACCCGCAGAACCCGCGGCCGCAACCCCACAACCTGTGGATGTTGCCAATGACCCTGATGTTGAAAAGGTTGGTGATGAGAAAGATAAAACTGAGGAAATTGATATCACAGATTTAGTAAAGTCTCAGAAGAATGTTGAGAAAAAACAAGAAGAGTATTTTGACAACCTATTCAAACACCTAACTGATTTAGAGTCTAGACTTGGTGACATGGATAACATCATGAACAAACTTAACGACCTTGAAATGAAGGTTGAGAAGTATAGAACTAAGACACCTCAAGAAAAACTTGAACTAAGAACATTAGATTCAGGACCATACAACCAAAAACTTTCAGATTTCTTCCAAGATAAAGAAGAAGAGATGGAAAAAACGGGAAAAAATGAATATGTTTTAACTCAAGGTGAAGTTGAAGACTATTCAAATTCGGATATCAAAAAATCATTTAGAGATTTTGGTGACGAGAGACCCGACGATGACAAGATTATTAATGTTAGATAAATAAAACGGTCTTCGGACCGTTTTTAGATTTGACAAACCCACGGCTGACACTTATACTTTAGTAAACAATTTAAAATCTATATATTATGGCGACAAATTCATTAGACGCAGTACTTGCACAGTACGAACAATCAAAACAAGGTAGTTCTAGTTCATCCTCAAAGATGTCCCAAGACGAGAGAATGAAGAAGTACTTTGCGGCAATCCTTAAGGATACCGAAAAACAGGGACAAAGAAGGTTGAGGATTCTCCCAACCCCGGATGGTTCTTCACCATTCAAAGAAGTTTGGTACCACGAGATTCAAGTGGACGGTAAATGGCAAAAATTTTATGACCCAGGAAAGAACGACAGCGAGCGTTCACCATTGAACGAGGTTTATGAAGAACTACGTTCAACAGGTAAAGATTCTGACAAAGAACTTGCTAAACAATACCTTTCTCGTAAGTTTTACATCGTTAAAGTAATCGACCGTGATGCGGAAGATGAAGGTGTTAAATTCTGGCGTTTCAAACACAACTACAAAAATGAGGGTATCCTCGACAAAATCATTCCTATTTGGAGAGCTAAAGGTGATATTACCGACCCTGATAAAGGTCGTGACATTATCCTTGAGTTGACTAAGGCTAAGACACCTAAAGGTGCTACCTACACAGTTATTCAGACTATTATGTATGATGACCCGGCTCCTGTACACGAAGATAAAGAACTTGCTGACTCTTGGATTAAAGATGAGTTAACTTGGGAAGACGTATACTCTAAGAAACCTGTCGAGTATCTTGAAGCAATTGCTCGCGGAGAAACTCCACGTTGGGATTCTGAAAAGGGAGGTTACGTTTACGGAAACTCTACTTCGGGTGAAATTATGTTAGGTGGTGAGGAAACTTACGTTGACCCACAAGCTAACGCAGAAGTTGACGAAGATTTACCATTCTAAATTTAATTATAAAAGCATGGACACTATCATATACAATGTGTCCATGCTTTCTTATTTTTAGGTAATAACAATATTATACATAGACAATGGCAATTAAGAAAAATGATTTTAGTACGTTGAAGAAGAAGTTTTCTACTTCAGCGAAGTACAAACCCCAACGTTTTTTTGACTTGGGTAGTGAGTTTTTGGATGCTGTTGGTTTACCTGGACCTGCTATCGGACATTTGAATATGTTCTTAGGACACTCAGACACTGGTAAGACAACTGCGTTAGTTAAGACTGCGGTAGATGCTCAGAAAAAAGGAATTCTACCCGTATTCATAATTACGGAACAAAAATGGTCTTTTGAACACGCAAAACTTATGGGTTTTGAGTGTGAAGAGGTTGTGGATGAAAATACTGGTGAGTTGGATTGGGACGGTTTTTACATCTTCAATAACAACTTTGATTATATCGAGCAAATTACAGACTACATCAATAGTTTGTTAGATGCTCAAGAAAAAGGTGAGTTGGATTATAGTTTATTGTTCTTGTGGGATTCTGTTGGTTCAGTTCCTTGTAAGATGACTTACGAAGGTAAGGGTGGTAAACAACACAACGCATCGACTTTGGCCGACAAAATTGGTATGGGTATCAACCAACGTATTTCAGGTTCACGTAAAGCGGATTCTAAATATGAAAACACTTTGGTTATTGTTAACCAACCGTGGGTTGAATTACCTGACAATCCATTTGGTCAACCTAAGATTAAAGCTAAAGGTGGTGAAGCAATTTGGTTGAACTCATCATTGGTATTCCTATTCGGTAACCAAAAAGGTGCGGGAACGACTAAGATTACTGCGACCAAAGATAAAAGAACAATTAAATTCGCATCAAGAACTAAAGTTTCCGTAATGAAAAACCACATTAATGGTTTGGGTTATGAGGATGGTAAAATAATTGTTACACCACACGGATTTATCGCGGGCAAAGAAACCGCCGAGGAAAAAGCTTCAATTGAGGCGTACAAAAAAGAGTATGCTGATTATTGGAAAGAGATTATTGGAACCGATGGTGACTTTGATTTAAGAGAAGAAAAAGAGTATGTATAACTTTAAATAAACTGTAGTGATTAAAACGTTAATAATTGACGGAAACAATCTTTTTAAAATTGGGTTTCATGGTGTAAGAGATTACTTCCATAATGGAAAACATATTGGAGGTACTTGGCACTTCATAAACACAATTAGACGGTTTATTGAAGAATACAATTACGATAAGGTCGTAGTATTTTGGGATGGTGACAGTAATTCTTCTGCGAGGAAGCTGATATACCCCCAATACAAAGAACATCGTAGAAACGACATGAATGAGTTTAAAATGGACTCATTTCAAGAACAAAAGGAGAGGGTGAAACAATACCTCGAAGAGATGTTCGTAAGACAAGTTCTCATTGACAATAACGAAGCCGATGACCTCATCGCTTACTACTGTCAAATTTCTGAGAACGAACACAAAACAATTTTTTCAGGTGATAAAGATTTGACACAACTTATTTCAGATAAGGTGTCAATCTATTCACCGAATTCAAAAAAATTCTATAAGAAGGGGGATAACATTAAGTTACATGACATTGAAGTTCCTCACGATAACATCAAGACCTGCAAGGTTTTAATGGGGGACAAGTCAGATAATATAGATGGTATCTACTTCTTGGGGGAGAAGACATTTGCGAAATTGTTCCCTGAGGTACTTGACGAAACGGTAACTGTTACCGATATTTTATCAAAGGCTGAAAACCTTTTGAAAGAAGACAAGGAAAACAAAGTATTACAAAATTTGTTAAGTGGTAAAACCAAAACAGGAATATATGGAGATGAATTTTTTGAGATTAATGAAAAAATTGTCGATTTGTCAAACCCCCTTATTACAGACGATGCTAAGGAATTAGTGGAACTTTATTACCGTGAGAGTCTTGACCCAGACGGTAGAGGTTATAAGAACCTAATCAAAATGATGATGGAAGATGGGTTCTTCAAGTACCTACCAAAAGGTGATGACGCTTGGGTATATTTTTTGAAACCCTTTTTAAAATTAACAAGAAAAGAAAAACGTAAATTCAAACAAGTAAAATAAAAAAAAATAATTATGAAAGAGCAAAACGACGCAATGAAACTTGAGTTTCTGATGATGGTTAATGACAACATCATTGTACAACGATTCTTTAACGTTAGGGATTTTAACCCTAAGGCAAAGTTTTCGATGGATTTGTACCATTTAATCAGACAATTCTCAAATGACATCGAGTACCAACTTAAAATGAAAACGGTTGTCTATATGATGGATAACATGGATGAAATCGAGACGAATCCGGCTATGTTGGAGACATCTTATACTGATGGTCCTGAACATATTAACATCTTTGTTAAGCATGGGGACATGACAATTTGTCACCGTCAGTTCAACGCCAAAGTATACCCTCCGAAGGTAAGATATACCGTAGACGTACGCCCACACTTGAAAAATTTGTTAATGTCTTTGACTGACATTTTTTCATCTAAAAATTTAACATTGGATTACATGGGTGTTCCACTAACTGTCTAATATTTATCTTTACACTAACAGAGAATTACTATGGCGTCAAACAAAAATTTTGAATATCTTGGTAGCGGATTTCAGCTCCAACTACTAAACCAAATCATCGTTGATAAGGAGTTTGCAAGAACTATTATTGATGTTCTTGAGGTGAATTACTTCGAGAGCAAGTACTTCAAACTAATCGTTCAAATGGTGAAAGAGTACTACGCAAAGTACGAACACACACCTACGTTTGACACACTAGAACAAATTACAAAATCAGAATTACAACAAGAATTAGCATCAAAAATTGTTATTGATACTATCAAGAAGATTAAAGATGTTAATGTCGAGGGAGGACAATTCGTTCAAGAGAAGGCACTTAAGTTCTGTAAACAACAAGAACTACAAAAAGTGATGAACAAAGCTCAAAAAATCATCGACGGTGGTGAATTTGAGAATTACGATAAGGTTGAACAACTTGTTAGAACTGCTCTACAAGTAGGACAACGAGAAGACGGACAGTCTGATGTTTTTGCTAATTTGGAAGAGGTGTTAAACGAAGATTATCGACACCCAATCCCTATGGGTATCCCTGGTATCGATAGACTTTTAAAAGGTGGGTTAGCAAAAGGGGAAATCGGTGTTGTGTTAGCACCAACAGGTGTAGGTAAGTCTACACTACTAACAAAAATTTCAAACCACGCATTTAATTTGGGTTATAATGTCTTACAAATCTTTTTTGAGGACAACCCAAAAATTATCCAAAGAAAACATTTCACATTATGGACGAAAATCCATCCAGATGAACTATCTTTGAAGAAAGATGATGTTATGGCTAAGGTTCACGAGATTAAAACCACAATGCCAAACAAACTAATCTTGAAGAAACTACCATCTGATACTATGAGTATGTTACAAATCAAGAACCAAATCAGAAAGATGATTGCTGACGGTATCAGAATTGATATGGTACTATTAGATTATATTGATTGTGTGGTTCCTGATAGAAACTTGGGTGATGAGTGGAAATCTGAAGGTTCTGTGATGAGAGCATTTGAAGCGATGTGTCATGAACTTGACCTCGTAGGATGGACCGCGACTCAAGGTAATCGTCAATCAATTTCATCAGATGTTGTAACAACAGACCAAATGGGTGGTTCTATTAAGAAGGCACAAGTTGGTCACGTAATCATCTCAGTGGCTAAGTCACTACAACAAAAAGAGATGAAGTTAGCAACAATCGCAATTACCAAATCACGTATCGGTGATGATGGGGTTGTATTTGAAAACTGTAAGTTCGACAACGGAATGTTGGAGATTGACACTGAAAGTTCAGTAACATTCTTGGGTCTTGAAGAACAACAAGAAGAAAGAAACAGACAACGAATTAAAGATTTGTTGGATAGAAGAAAACAAAAAGAACAAACCAAAAAAGAAGAAAATAATAATTAAGATTATGGAAAACATATTAAAAGAAAACCCTAGCAGATTTGTCATCTTTCCTATCGAATATAACGATATTTGGGAGTACTACAAACAACACCAAGCGGCGTTTTGGACGGCTGAGGAAATTGACCTAACAGGTGATATTAGAGATTGGGAGAACCTATCGGATAACGAAAGATATTTTATTAAAAACATATTGTCGTTTTTCGCGGCTTCTGATGGTATTGTGAATGAAAACTTGGCGGAAAACTTCCTTAAAGAAGTCCAATACCCTGAGGCTAAGTTCTTTTATGGTTTTCAGTTAATGATGGAAAATATCCACTCATTAATGTACTCTTTATTAATCGATACTTACGTATCAAATCCCCAAGAAAAAGACGAGTGTTTTAACGCTATCGACAGATTACCTGCGGTTCAGAAGAAAGCAAAATGGGCTTTGGATTGGATTGAAAACGCATCTTTCCAAGAAAGACTTGTCGCTTTCGCGGCTGTAGAAGGAATATTCTTCTCAGGCTCATTCTGTTCAATATTCTGGATGAAATCAAGAGGTGTTATGCAAGGTCTATGTAACGCCAATTCACTTATCTTTAAAGATGAGAACCTACACTGTGATTTCGCAATTCACCTATTAAATAACCACATCCAAGACAGACCAAGTGAGAAACGAATCAGAGAGATTTTACTTTCCGCACTTGAGATTGAAAAAGAATTCATTACTGAGTCATTACCTGTTTCTTTAATTGGTATGAATTCAAACTTAATGAAACAATATTTGGAGTTTGTTGTTGACGGACTATTGGTTAAACTTGGTTGTAAAAAAGAATTCAACGTAGAACAACCATTTAAATTTATGGAACAAATTGCTGTTGAAACCAAAGGTAACTTCTTTGAATCAAGAACGGTTGAATACCAAAAAGCGAAGTTAAATGAAACACTTTCATTTACGGACGATTTCTAATTAATTAAACTATATAATATGTCATTAAAGATTAAAAAAAGAAGTGGGGAGGAGGTATCCTTCAACCCGCAGAAAATTTATAACAGAGTAAAAAGAGCGGCGAAAGGTTTGAGTGTGAACTCAGACGAGATTTTTATTAAGGTAATCACTTCAGTACCAACTGAGGGTTTAATTACCACAAAAGAACTTGATAAATTAGTGTATGAGATTGCCGCATCATATACAGGTAGTCATCACGATTACTCACGTTTAGCGTCTTCAGTTGCAATTTCTTCATACCATAAAGAAACCAATGAGAGTTTCTCTGAGACTATGAATTTGTTACACGGACACGGTATTATCAATGAGATTCTAATTGATACAATCAATAAATACGGTGGTGAGAATATTGATAAAGTTATTAATCATGAGAATGATTATAACTTCGATTACTTCGCTTGGCGTTCATTACAAGAGATGTATCTTTTGAAAACACCGAGTGGGGTTGCGGTTGAAAGACCACAACATATGTACATGAGAGTTGCTCTTTGGGTTACTAAAACATTTGATGAGGCGGTTGCTTATTACCAATCATTATCACAACAGTTAATCTCACCGGCAACGCCTATTATGATTAACGCTGGTACAAAGGTACCTCAGTTGGCATCATGTGTGTTACACTACAATAACTCAGACTCTCGTGACGGACTTTTAGGTACCATGAGAGACATCTCAACATTCTCATCTGATGCCGCAGGTATTGGGTTAGCAATGTCTAACATTCGTAGTAAAGAAAGTCGTATTAGTACTTCAGGTGGTTACGCGGGTGGATTATTAAAGTACCTTAAAATTGTAAACGAATCATTAAGATTCTTTAATCAACAAGGTCGTCGTCCTGGTAGTGCCGCAATCTATTTGGAGCCATGGCACAAAGACATTTTTGACTTGTTGGATATTAAAAAGAACACAGGTGCTGAAGAACTTAGAGCTCGTGACCTATTCACCGCATTATGGTTACCTGACAACTTCATGAGAGCTGTCGAAACTAACGATGACTGGTACTTATTCTGTCCTAACGATATCATCAAAGCGGGTATTAAACCACTTCAGGAATGTTACGGTCAAGAATATGAAAATAACTATAACAGAGCGGTACAGTTAGGTTTAGGTAAAAAAACCAAAGCACAAGAGATTTGGAATAAGATTATTGAGTCCCAAGTTGAAACTGGTGTTCCTTATCTATTGGCTAAGGATAGTGTTAACTCTAAGAGTAACCACCAAAACATTGGTGTTGTAAAACAATCTAACCTTTGTGCAGAAATCGTTCAGTATACCGATGAGGAAACAACCGCTATTTGTACTTTATCTTCTATGGTTCTTAAGAACTTTATTAAAGATGGTAAGTTTGACTTTAAATTACTTCACGATGAGACAAGAAAAGTTGTTAGAGCATTGAACAAAGTTGTTGATGTTAATAACTACTCAACTGAGAAAGGTCGTAAGGGTGGTATGGAACAAAGAGCAATTGCCATTGGAACACAAGGACTTGCTGACGTATTCTATTTAATGGATTACATATTCACATCACCTGAAGCTCGTCAATTGAACAAAGATATTTTTGAAACTATCTATTTCGCGGCGGTAAGTGAAAGTAACGAATTATGTAAGACTGAAGAATACCAACCATATAAGTTCTTTAAAGGTTCACCATTATCTAAAGGGGAATTCCAATTTGATATGTGGGGTCTTAAAGAAGATGAACTTTCAGGTTTTTGGGATTGGAAATCTTTGAAAGAAGATGTCGCTAAATGGGGTGTTTGTAATTCATTATTCACCGCTCAGATGCCTGTCGCATCTTCCGCTAAGATTACAGGTTCTTACGAAATGACTGAACCTGCTCACTCAGCTATCTTTAACCGAAGAGTAGTTGGGGGTGAGATTATGATTGTGAATAAGTATCTCATCCATGATTTCGAGAAGATTGGGATTTGGTGTGAAGATTTAAAAAACGAAATTATCATGAACGATGGTTCGGTTCAAAACATCAACTTCAACAATTACCTTGACCCTGAAGAGAAGACTTACAACAAGAAAGTTAAAAGAATTGAACATTTAATTCCAAAATACAAAACTATTTGGGAGATTTCACAAAGAGAATTAATTGATATGGCGGCTGACAGAGCACCATTCATTGACCAAACACAATCAATGAATATTTACATGTCAAACCCAACACTATCAAAAATTTCTTCATCACATTTCCACTCATGGAAAAGAGGTTTGAAAACTTTGTGTTATTATGTTAGAACTAAAGCGATTTCAACGGGAGCGAAACATTTAGCGGTCGATATATCTAAAGTTGGAAGAAACAATTCGGTTAAAACGGAATCACCAACAGTAACATATACACAAGAAACTCAGAAACCTACTGACTCTCAATTTGAATGTTTTGGTTGTTCATCTTAATCGCGACATAAATCACGACATTAATCCCGACACTATGTCGGGATTTTTTATTTTATAACTATTTATCGAAAATATCTAGACACTATATTTATTGTTATGGCAGATGGTTACACATATGGTATTAATTTTCCCTTCCGAGATTCTTTTGATGGAAAGTATTTAGATTTATCTGATTACACTGATGAAGAGATTAGGACTGATTTAGTTCACCTGATTCTTACAAGAAAAGGAAGTAGATATTTTTTACCTGATTTTGGGACTCGTTTATATGAATATATTTTCGAACCATTAGATGGACCAACATTTGCTGATATTTCAGCTGAAATTAGACAAGCCGTTGAGGATTATATGCCCAACTTAAAAATTACAAATATTAGTGTAACACCTGGTTCTGAGGGAGAAGAAAATAAGGGTACTTATGTAAACGAAAATGACCAAAGAGAATTTAAGGTTACTAATATAAGTCAATTAGAACACACAGCAAAAATTAAAATTGATTATACAATAACTGATAGTGCTTTTAGTACGTCAGATTTTATAATCATCAATATTTAATAATATATGCCAAATAAGAAAATATCATATACAACTAGAGATTTCCAATCAATCAGGACTGAGTTGATTAATTTCACACGAACTTATTATCCTGAGACGGTTGACAACTTTAATGATGCGTCAGTATTCTCTGTGTTAATGGATTTGAATGCGGCGGTTACCGATAACCTACATTATAATATTGATAGAAGTATTCAAGAAACGGTTCTCCAATATGCACAACAAAGGTCGTCAATATTTAACATTGCAAGAACCTACGGATTAAAAGTTCCTGGTATGAGACCATCGGTTGCGTTAGTCGATTTCTCAATCACAGTACCGGCTTTTGGTGATAAAGAAGATATTAGATATTGTGGTATTTTAAGAAGAGGTTCACAAATTAGTGGTGGTGGTCAAACATTTGAAACGGTTTATGATATTGATTTTGCGTCACCAATCAGTGGTGAGGGATACCCAAATAGACTTAAGATTCCTAATTTTGATTCAAATAATAAGTTAATTAACTATACAATTGTAAAAAGAGAAACGGTAGTAAACGGGGTGACAAAAGTATTCAAAAGAGTAATTACACCTGTAGACGTTAGACCGTTTGTTGAGATATTCTTACCTGAAAAAAATGTTCTTGGGGTTACTAGTGTTTTATTGAAAGACGGAACACAATATGCTAACGTACCGAGTACACAAGAGTTTTTAGGTTTAAATAATAGATGGTACGAAGTAAGTGCCTTAGCCGAAGATAGAGTCTTTATTGAAGACCCTACAAAGGTTTCTGACAGACCTGGTATTAAGGTTGGTCGTTACATTCAGGTTAATGATAAATTTATTACTGAATACACACCTGAGGGTTATATGAAAATGACTTTTGGTGGTGGTAGTCAATCGGCTGATGAACAATTAAGAGAATTTGCTAGAAATGGATATGTTTTAAACTTAAACAAATACTCAAATAACTTTGCTTTAGGTAGTGTTTTAAAGGCCAATACAACATTATTCGTCCAATACCGTGTTGGTGGAGGTACCGTAAGTAATTTGGGTGTAAATACAATTACTCAAATCGGAACAGTATCGTTTTTTGTTAACGGTCCATCAGAAAACGTAAACACAAGTGTCGTTAATTCATTACGTTGTACTAATGTAACCGCAGCTATCGGTGGGGCTAATTTCCCAACAACTGAAGAAGTTAGAAACTTAGTAGCGTTTAACTTCTCAGCACAAAACAGAGCGGTCACGATTAATGATTACAACTCATTAATCAGAACGATGCCATCACAATTCGGAGCACCTGCTAAAGTCGCGATTACCGAAGAGAATAATAAGATTAAGATTCAAATGTTATCTTATGACGAGAACGGTTCACTAACCGAGATTGTGTCAAACACACTTAAAAATAACGTGGCGAATTACCTATCAAATTACCGAATGATTAATGATTATGTTTCATTAGAAACTGCAAATGTTATTGATTTGGGTATTAATATTGATGTTGTGTTAGATAATAGTCAAAATCAGGGTGCGGTTATATCACAATTGATTAATATAGTAACCGAGTTTTTTAGCCCATTGAATAGAGAAATGGGTGAGAACATTTTTGTCTCAGAACTAAGACGATTAATCCAAAGTGAAAACGGTGTTATTGCGGTATCTGATATGCAATTCTTCAACTTAGTTGGTGGTCAATATTCTTCATCACAAACATCACAGAAATATTTAGACCCCGTAACACGTCAAATTGAATTAATTGACGATACAATATTTGCACAACCAAACCAAATTTACCAAGTAAGATTCCCAAACAAAGATATTAATATCCGTGTTAAGAATCTTAAAACGGTTAATTTCTCTTGATGATTTATTTTAGAAATTAATGGATTATCTTTTTGAAAATAGTATATAAACTATTTATCAAAAAAGATTAATATGTCAAATTCATACAGAATAAGAACAAAACCCGGTGTTGACAGCTCAGTTAGAGTACTAATTGACCAAGAGTTTGAGTATCTTGAAATTTTATCACTTAAAATATTACAAAATCAAATCTATACTCGTCAGTGTTCTGACTATGGTGTTATTGTAGGTCGTGTTAGTGTAAACAACGGTTTCGGTATACCAAATGCCAAGGTTTCCGTTTTTATTCCGTTAGAGGATGTTGATGAAAATGACCCTGTAATTTCAGACCTTTACCCCTACAAAACATTAACTGATTTAAATGAAGATGGGTATCGTTATAATCTATTACCATACAAACAACAACACGGAGGTCATACTGCAACAGGAACTTTCTTTACTCGTGAAGACGTTTTAACAAACCCAACATTAATTGAGGTTTATGACAAATACTATAAGTACAATGCCGTAACCAACGAGAGTGGTGACTATATGATTTTTGGTGTTCCTACTGGTTCCCAAACAATTGTGGTTGATGTTGACTTATCTGATATTGGTGAGTTTTCATTGTCACCACAAGATTTAATTAGAATGGGTGCTGCAACAGAAAACCAAGTCGCAGGAACCAAATTTAAAGCCTCAACTAATTTAAGAGAATTACCTCAAATCCTAACTTTTACTCGAATCATTGAAGTTGAACCTTTATGGGGTCAGCCTGATATTTGTAATTTAGGGATAACAAGAACTGACTTTGATGTTAGTGATGAAACTAATATCAACATTACACCAACAGCAATATTCATGGGGTCGTTGGTATCAAGTAACGACGACACCTATATTAAGAAGAACTGTAAGTCAAAACCAAGTGCAGGTGATTTATGTAATTTAGTTACAGGTCCTGGCGAAATACTAGCAATTAGACAAACAATCCAACAGGATATTGACGGTAGACCAATATTGGAGAGTTTTGACTTAGACCAAGGTGGTCAAGTTATTGACGACAATGGTACTTGGATGACCGACGTTCCAATGAATATGGACTATGTTACGACTAATGAGTTTGGTGAAAAAATAATATCTTCAGACCCTAAAATTGGTATACCAACAAAATCTAAATATCGTTTTAAAGTTAAGTGGAACCAATCACCATCATTAGGTGCTGACCCAATTAAAAGAGGTTATTATTTAGTACCAAATATTAAAGAATATGGTTGGGAAGTTGATGTTGACCCATTAAATGACGGTTCGGCTAGTACAACTAACAAAGAAGCTGCTCAAAAATCTTATGCGTTTAGTTTAGATTGGAGTGACTACGGTGATACAGGAACAACGGTTGGACAACAGATGATTCAAGAAGCAATTAATTGTGATGATAGGTTTTTTGAAATGTCATATAATAAAGTTTACACTGTTTCACAATTAATTTCACAATATAGAAAGGGTTACGGTAATTCTAGAATCATATCCGTTAAAGATATTTTAAATTCTGAATGTCAAAGTGATAATAATAAATTTCCAACCAATGATGCTGTAAGACAATTTGATATCATCTTCTTATTGTTTCAAATATTTTCATTCTTAATGCTACCCGTGATTTATTCTTTGGTAATATTATCACATGTTTTAGCGTTTTTGTTAATATTAATTTCACCAATATTAGCTATTTTAGCAATAATTGTATTCCCGTTTGTTTTATTAGTTTGTGGTATTAATAACGTGTTGGCGGCCTTATTCCCAAATAAATTTGACCATAAAGACTGCCCTAATTTAAAAGATTTAGGTGATACAATTAAAAAGATTTTTAACCTATATAAATTATTTACTACTATTCAGGTTCCTAATTTAGCGTACCCTGATTGTGAAATGTGTGACTGTGAGGTTGGTGTACCTACTTCATCTGAAGATGAGACTATAGGTGCCACAGGATTAGAATCAACTTATGCTGAGGCGGTAAATAACGGTGCTAACGCTGTTTTAACACCATTAGAAGCGGCTGATAGTTATGTTGAGAACGACCCGTTATATATCACTGACGGTAATAGTTATGAGAAATTATTTGCGGGAGCTCTTATGGGTGTTCCAGGGTCAACAAATTACCCTCTAAAAGCTCAAACAAGGGCACCACAAGTTCAATTATTAACTACAGGAACTACGTTGACTTCTATATTCACATCAAGTTTACCAATTTACGAAAGAATCAACTTATTTAATACCAAAGCAAAATATTTTGATAGTTCACCAACAAATCCTGGTGGTGGTGTAAACAGAATTAAGGTTTCATTTAACACGGCTAATAATGTTTATCACTATGATAATGTTATTATGTTAATGGTTAAACCTGATAATAGTAGTGTTTATCAGTCAGGTAATATCGTAACATTCCAACAACCATCGTTAAGTAGTGACTCAAACATAACAGGATATACAACTATAAATCAATTTGGTACTACGAGTATTACTGGTACAACTATTAACAACTCTGGTGGTACTATAACGGTTCAGTATGCTGATTATAGCAACCCGAACAATCTATTGACCCAAACATATACAAGTCAACAAAACCCGAATGATTCTGTTTACGCAAGATTCCCTATGGACATCGAGTATTTTCAAGTAGTTACGGGTATGACTTATTCTGAATTTAATTCACAATGTAGTGTAACCCCAAATACCAACTCATTAAATGAAAGATTCTTAAAGAATACAATGAATGTTTATAAGTTTACAAGAACTGAAACGAATAATAGTTGTGGTTCAGGTATTTTAAATTCATTAAATTACAATCAGCAAAATCAATTGGTGTCACCACTAACCGCATTGACTAACTACGAAAATCAAAAAATCGTTTTCTTAGTTAGAGGTGTTGACCCTAATACCACAAGACAAACATGTTCATACGATTTAAGTTTATTGTTTGGTTACAATGCGTTTGATGAACCTGGTTACACAGTTACAGGTCAATATAAATTAAATCATCCTGTTAAACCAGGGTTTAAAAATACCCAACATAATATTGGTTCTAACACAACTTTAGACTCATATAGTAACAACTATCTATATCACGATTCATATCACTTTTTACCATCATCTGTGGGTAATGCGTCATTCAGTTCTTTTACTTCTAATATGGTGTCACATTATTCGTCGTTAGACTCTAATAACGTTGGATTTGTACCACAATCGGGTATGCCGACAGTGTCATCAGGTTTTACAGCAACTGTTAATGGACTTAAGGTAAAACCAAACAATATGTATACTCGTGAATATACCAACTTAACAGGTGATACTTACACACAAAATACTACAAACAATCGTGGTTATTTTGATAATGAAGTTGTCGAGGGTGGTAGCGGATTGTATGGTAAGATGCCAACGTCATTCCCAATCTGTGGAAGTGTTTTAACCGGGTTATTTCAGGGTAATCCATTCTTATCAATATATTATTCCCCTGCGTACCCAACATCAACATCATTAACATACGGATTAGGTGGTTCTGGTAATCAAATAGTAATGAGGTCTGATAGATTACCAACCTCAAGTGTTAGACAGGATAATATTAACAATAGTTTTCCTTTACAATCTAACCTATATTTTTCAGTATTCCAAATCAATGAGGACGGAACTTCAGTGTCTTATGTTAGTCAAAATCCCGTAATTGCGTCGACGGCTTCACAAGATAACCAAGAAGACCAACCAAGTTCAGTTAGTTCTGAATTATTCAATAGTTTTAATTGTGGTAGTATGATACCACTTGGTTGTTATAAAGAAGCCCCTGATGGTACCATGTATATCGCACCTGAAGGTGATAATTGTTACAAAGCTTTAGGTGGTAAACCTAAAATGATTAATGGTTGTTACAATTTAGTTTCGTTTATTTTTGTATCATTACCTAGCGATATAATATCTATTACGGAATGGTTATCAAGATTAACAATTAATTTTGCGGCTTGTCGAAATGTGTTTGGTCACTTATTCACTAATAACTGGATTAACGGTGTTTTATACTCGTTTAGTTTTAGAAATGATGCGGTATATTCATCACCCACATCAGCAAATCCCAACCAATTAATCTCAACAAATTATTGTAAAGATGTTGTGACACTACACCCAACAACTAATTTCTATTATAGAAGTAGTCCGTATTTGGTGACTAATAACTCATTTATCGGCAAGAAGAACCCAACGGGATTCTTCGGGTCGTTTAACGGTAATGAGTATAGCTTACAATTCCCGACTACAATGATGGATTTGGGTCCAAGAGCGGATTACTTACAAGATATTATTTTATCTGATGGTTTTGACGGTTATGTTGCTAATAAATTAAATAACACGAGTTATTCTGATGTTAGTGATGTATTAAACTTATTTGTGATTACTCGTTTAGCAAACACTAACTTCTTAAGTCAGTTAGTTGGTGCTGGTAGTATTGGTAAGTTTTTTAGTCGACCTAATAATATGGTTGATGCGGATTATGCACAATCAATATCTGTTAACTCTGAAATCGGTGTTGCACCTTTTGAATCGGGTAATTATACACAACCTAATCAAATTTATGTTAACTCACTTGCGGGTCCAAATAACGAAGCTTTATTTGGTATTTTCTTTACAGGTGACACACAGGTTAGGGACTACA
>Ga0102828_1000011_pt1 | contig 38566 bp, 53 predicted proteins | sample ColrivemetaGS541_FD_78196 | JGI IMG/M metagenome (GOLD analysis project Ga0102828, IMG submission 78196) | Estuarine microbial communities from the Columbia River estuary - Freshwater metaG S.541 | ecosystem: Environmental > Aquatic > Marine > Intertidal zone > Estuary | place: USA: Columbia...
ATGAAAGAGAGTGTATTACTTGAGTCATCCAGCTTTGATGATCCACTAGACAAAACTATAGTTCCTCACTAGCTATGTCGCAAAATATTTGAACTACGCTTTTTTCTATAAAACCAAATGAATTTAGATGCCCAACATCTTTTCCAACTATTAAGGTTATTTCCATAAATTCAGATTCAGATATATATCCAGTCGAATAAGCTTTTCTTATTATTTCTTTAAACAAAATAAATTGAGAATTAGTAAAATCTATGGTTTTTAAATTGAGAAAATCAATTTTGCCTTTAAAATAAGCCTTGAGTGTTTGTTGGCTTTCCTTTATTCTATTTTTCATACTAACCTCTTATATCGAGAACATTATGGCAAAGAAAAACGAACCAGAGATAAATGTAAAGTTATTAATAAAGAGAAATCTCTTAGATGTAGTAGAAATAGAGAAGGCATCATGTTACACAAATGATCCAGACTTTGGCAAAATTCAAAATGATTCTGCTTGGTCCTCATCTTCTTTTACAAGTTTTGTAAGAAAAAAGAATACATTCTCTTATGTTATTTATGAAAATTCTAAAATAGTTGGCTTTATTTTGATTGAAAATGCAATTAATGAAACAATAATAGAAAAATTAGTTGTGCATCCAAAGAATAGAAGAAATGGATATGGAACTAAAATGATTGAATTTTTAATTCAAAAATCATTTAAACCAATAATTTCTGCTTATTGCAGAGAAGATGACAATGATAGTATCAAATTCTACAGCAGCAAAAAATTTAAATCAAAATTACAAAAAAAATATTTTATTAATGATATAGATGCTGTAAAATTTACTATGGAGATTGACGATGAAAAATAAAGTTTTAGTAGACTGTTTGGGGTGGTGCAATAAAAAATTTTTAAGTCATAATCCATCAACAAACAGAATATGCAAAAAGTGCAAAGAAAAAATGAACAACAAGAAAAATGAAATGGGCAAAAATTACTTTTACGAAAAAAAAATAGAGATAAATGAATAAACCAAAAGTTGCACTTATAACGCCATCATTGGGTATGGGTGGTGCAGAAAGATGGATTGTAACTCTAGCAAAATTCTTTAATGAAGTTGATCCTTATTTAATTTTAAATCTAAGTGGCCAAAGCGATTCAATTTTATTAAATGAAATACCAAGCACAACAAGAATTATATCTAATTTTTATTCAAGACCAGAAAAAATTATAGATGCTTTAAGTGATGCTGATGTAGTTATATCTTGGTGTTTTAATTTAAATTTAATCTTAAAAGATAAGTTAAAATGTCCAACAATAGATGTTTCTCACAGTGATCCACAATGGAAAGATCATAAATCTTTAATTGATCACACATCAAAAAATTCAAAATATCATGTTGGAGTAAGCAAGATTGCTGCTTCATCATATAAAAAAAATAATTCAGATGTAATATATAACGGAATAGATACAAAAAGACTTAAAAAATCAAAAGGTAGAATTGAACAAAGAAAAGAATGGGGTTGTGAAAATAACAAAGTGGTTATTTTTTTAAGCAGATTATCAGAAGAAAAAAATCCAAAAATATTATTAGAATGTTCAGAATTATTTGATGAAAGCTGGAAATTTTTATTTGTTGATATTGGTTCATTAAAACAACATTTTAGTTCAATAAAAAAATCTAACATTAAGATTATAAAAAAAACAAAAGATATTGGTGATTATTATTCTGGTGCAGATGTAGTGGTTCTTCCTTCAGATATAGAAGGAATGCCATTAGTTTTATTAGAATCTTGGTTTTGTGCAGTTCCTGTTGTAACAACAAGATATGCTTCTTATTTAGAATTAGAAGATATGCATGGAGAATTATGTTTATCGACACAAGTAAGACCAACAGCAATTGAATTTTCAAATAAAATACAACAAGCTTTTTATGAAGGAAGAAATTCTAAAAGAGTTGTTTTAGCCAAATCAGTCGTTGAAAATAATTACACACATGAAACAATGATTAAAAATTGGGAAAAGTATATTTTTTTAAAAATAAAAGAATTCCATGATAGTTAATCATATAAAAAAATGGGTATATATTGGACCTCCTAAAACTGGAAGCACAGCTATCTCGTATGTTTTAACAGATGGAAAATACAACACAAATGAATTTATTCAAGATTCAAATGTTAATTTTAAAGGTATAGAAATAAATGGTCAACATACACCTTGGCCTCCTAATAAATTAGGCTCTAAATATGATGATTACAATGTTTTTATAAGTGTAAGAAATCCTTTTTCTAGAATAGTTTCTCTTTACGATCATTGGAAATATGGGCAAAATTACGAAAACGAATTATTTTTTAAAGAAAAAACACTTGAAGAATTTATGCATCTTGTTTTAGATAAAAATCTTTCTAATGATGGTTTTTTTCATACTACAATAACAGATTGGGTTACTAGATATGATTTTTTTATAAAACAAGAAAGTCTAGAAAATGATTTAAAGATGCTGAATATTCACTCTATCGATTTTAATGTTCCACTAATAAATGAAAAATTAGGATCGACAAAACACTGGAAAGAAGAACATAATAAAAAAACAATTGAAATGACAATTGAATGGGCAGAAAAAGATTTTTATAATTTTGAATATAGTAAGGATATTAATGTTTAAGTATTTTTTTGTTTTTTTAAAGTATGATCGTTCTGGCAAATGGTGGACTATTCGTTGTGAACACATTAAAGATAATCCATCATGTATAGGTTGTGGCACAAAAAAAGATGTTCAAGTTCACCACATTATACCAGTTGGAGTTGATGCATCTAAAGAATTATTAAGAAGCAACTTATGCACCCTTTGCAAGTATTGTCACTTTGTTTTTGGGCATTTGCACAACTATAAAAATTACAATCCAGAAGTAATTAGGGATTGCCAAGAGCATTACAAAAGAGTAAAACAATTTAGAGTTAAGACTTTTCAAAGACCTATTTCTTTATGGAGGACTATTATGGCTAAGTTTTTTGGTTCTATTGCTTTGGTTTTCTTAGGTTATTCAATCTATGTTAGTCATATGTATGTAGTAGAAACTAATAAAAATTCAACAGTTAAGGAGCTTTTAGCTGCTGAAAATAGACTTTTAAAAGATGAAATTTATGCAGACAGAAGTAAACCAACTTATGAAAATGGTTATAGAGATGCTATTTTAAGGGCTGGTTCACCAACTGGTTCTGGTTCATATCGTGATGGTTGGGAAGCTTGTGCAAAACTTTATGCAGATGGTTCATGGACAAGTGGCTACCATACAGCACTAGAACAATTTGGCTGGAAAAATGAATCAACAGCATTCAAAAATTCAAACCCACAAGCTGTTTCTATGAAATAATCTTTAATGATTTACCCTCATACTGTGTATTAGTATGGGGGTAATCATGAAAAAGAAATCACACAACAATAAAACTTTTGGTGAAATTTCTGGAAAATATTGGGCTTCTTTAATCAAGAATGCAAAAAAAAGAAATATAAAAATAACGGCAACAATAGAAGATGCTTGGGAAATATTTTTAGAACAAAACAGAAAATGTTTTTATACTGGTTTAAAAATAACCCACAAAAAATATTTAAAAAGAATTAATAATAAAGATATATATTCTTTGGGAACAGCATCGCTAGATAGAAAAAATAGCGATCTTGGATACACTAAAGAAAATATACAATGGGTCCATAAAGATGTCAACTATATGAAGATGAGTTTGAATGAAAGATATTTTGTGAAGCTTTGCAAACTTATAGCTAGGAGATTTTCAAAATGCCTTTAAAAAATTGCTCTGAAAATGGAAAAGATGGTTGGAAATGGGGGGATGAAGGAAAATGTTATTTTGGAAAAGATGGTAAAAAACAAGCCATAAGACAAGGAATTTCTATTGAAGGTCCAGAAAAATTTTCTAAAATAATGAAATCGCAATCAGATGAAGATCTTTATTCACAACTTTCAAGTGATGAAAAAGTATTGGCTGATTTATTGTTATCTTTAGCAGATAAAGTTGGTCCAATTGATAAAAGCGATGGTATTTGGGTTGGTTATGAAAATGCGGACAACAATAAAGTAAAAGACATTGGAGTTAAATGCGGTAACTGTGCTTTGCATAAATCAGAAAATTCATGCAAGATAATTAGCCAACCAATAGAACTTGATGGTGCTTGCAGATTTGCAGTAATTCCAGATGGGTATGTTAGTTCTGCTAAAGTAAAAAAACATATAGAAGAGTACTTAAATGAAAATAATTCTAAACAATAACGAGTTGTTAAAAAAAAAGTGTTTGAATGTAGATTTAAAAACTGGATTTAAAGTTGCCAAAAGAATAGGCATGTTTTTAAATGCACTAAAGAAAAAAACAAAGAATAAAATAGTTGGTTTAGCAGCAAATCAAGTTGGCGTAGATGCCTGTGTATGTATAGTTTTAAAAAACAACAAGCCATTTGTTTTAATAAATCCAAAAATAATTTCTTTTTCTGATGTAAGAATTAGAAATAAAGAACAGTGTTTAAGTTATCCAGACATAGAATTAGATATATATAGACATATGTGGATTGAAGTTTCTTGCGATAATCATAAGGAAACAATTTTTTTTGGAAATATTTCTCTTGAAAGTGACACAACCAAAAATCTTGAAAGTGCTGTTGCTCAACATGAAATATGTCATTTAAATGGATTGACCTTTCATGATTTTCAATGGAACAATGCACCAACACCAGCGGAGTGGAATTAACATGCAAACTCATTACACAAAAAACAAGTTGATTGGAAACGAAAGATTTTCTAGCGAGCTAGATAGTTTGATATATCAAAATATACCTTCTGATTATTTAATACCAGAAGAAATGCTTCTCGAAAAAATATACAAAGATATTCTTAAAGAATTTTCTCATAATAAATATTCATCTAGAGAAATAAGTGACAGTTTAAAAAACATGATCCAAAAAAAACAAGTAAAAGAACTTTATGGAACAAAACTATCCAAATACATTTCTATACAGTAGAGGATTCAAAAACATAATTATAATAATATTATGTTTTTTGATAATGTATGCAATATTTAGCTATATACTTGTAGATTTAACGCACAACAACAGTTGTAAGTGCGTTGATACTATAGATTAAGGGGTATTTAAGTATGGGTTGATATTTCTCTTTGGAGATTTCCCATGACAACTTATTTTGAGGTTTGGGGAGTGGTTCCAGGAGGAAAGAATAGGATTAAAATAGCTGAATATGAAGAAAAATACTGGCAAAGAGCAGAAAAAAAAGCTGCTTTTCTAGAAGAAAATGAGTATACAAAAATTGTAATTTATGAAAAAACAAGATCAAATATTATTGATAGAGACAATCGTTTTCTGTAGTATGACTTAGGAACAAAAGGAGGAAAGAATGAATATCAATTTATCTGCCCCAATCAATCAGCTTGGCTATGGTGTTGTTGGAACAAATCTTCTTTTTGAACTTTCAAAAACGCACAATGTTTCTTTGTGGCCAATTGGTCCTATTGATTGCGAAGAAAAAGTAATTCCAATTGCTAAATCAAGTTTAAAAAATGCTGCATCATTTGATTATGATGCACCAAGCTTTAGACTTTGGCATCAATGGGATATGGGATTAAATGCTGGTCGTGGAAAAAAATACGGAATGACTTTTTTTGAAATGGACAACATAAAAGATAATGAAAAACACAACCTTAATTTTTTAGAAAAAATATTTGTGTGTTCTGATTGGGCCAAACAAATAATTGTTAAATCTGGAATAGATGAGTCTAAAGTAAAAGTAGTTAGACTTGGTGTTGATCAATCAATTTTCAAACAATGCGAACCAGACAGCGTTAAAACAACCAGAATATTAAGTATAGGTAAATGGGAAATAAGAAAAGGGCACGATTTAATACTTGAAATATTAGAAAGAACATTTAGTGTTGATGATGACTTTAAATTAATAATGTGTTGTTCTAATCCATTTCTTTCGCAAGAAGAACAAGATCAATGGATTTCATATTATGAAAATAGCAAGTTTTTTGACAAAATAGTTGTGTTAAAAAATAGATTAAAAACACAGAATGAGGTATATGACCTTATGAAAAAAAGCGATATAGGAATATTTCCTTATCGTGCAGAAGCTTGGAATTTAGAATTAGCAGAAATGCTATCCATAGGCAAAAACTGTATAGCCACAAACTACTCAGGACCAACTGAATATGGCATTGAATCTGGTTGTTATTTAATTAATCCAGATGGAATGGAACCAGCTAATGATTCAAAATGGTTTGATGGAAGTGCTTCTTGGGCAAAACTCGAAGAAAACTACATAAATAATTTTTCTAATCAATTAAAAGAATTGCATATTAAAAAACAAAATGATAATTTAAAAACAAATATTTCTGGAATAGAATTTTTTAAACAAAATACATGGGAAAGTTCTTGCGAAACAATAATTCGAGAAATATTACAATGAAAATAAAAGTATCGTTTCTTATATGTGCAAGAGAAATAAATAAAGAACCAGTCATTGCAATACAAAAAATTAAAACAAATAATGAATTGCCAACATTTAATTTTGATAGAGAAGATTCAAATATAGATTTGTTTGTTAAAGATAAATTTAAAGAGTTAACTTCTTTTGATGCAAAATTTAAAGATATTGAAGGATGGGTAAATTTATTTATTTGTGGAACAATGGTTGATTTAGATTCATCAACTATAGTTTACGCTTGTTATTTACAAGAATCATTTGAAAAAGAAAGCATTGAATGGAAAAGTATTTCTTCTGTCTTAGAAAACAAAATATTTGAAGATAAGTACACTCAAGAAGTTATATGTTGCTTTAACTATTTTTCGAGATAACATGATAAACGCAAAAATATATTTTGAATTAATTGACAATGAAATAAATTCAATAGTTCAAATTCCAGAAGATCTTACATCTGAAGAGCAAATGATATTTGCAGATAGGTTTTCAAATTTGATTGGGATGATACAGAGTGGAAGCTTGTTTCCATCTATATTTCAATCAGTTGTTGAAGCTGGAATGTTGACAGAACAAAAAGCATTGTCTGAATTAATCATAAAAAAAATACTTGAAAGTTTTTCTGTTGATTCTGAAAAAACCCCCCTCGTTTCGCCTAGTGAAGCTTTTCTATTTAGGGAAATAAAATGATTGAGTGCAGAATAATTGCTGACTCTATAAGTGAATCAAAAAAAAGAATAACTACTTTTGTTTGTACTTTTCCAAGATTTATACTTGCTGAGTTTAATACCCATAGAGTTTTTTCTAGAAATGCTGCTAGTTCTAGGGCTATACCATCTAAAAAGTTTATTGATCAAATAAATAATCATCCAGCAATGCCACTTCATTGGGGCAAAGAACAATCTGGAATGCAAGCTTGGTCTGAACTTTCTCCTTCAGACATTCCTGTTGCCCAAGAGATTTGGCTTCAAGCTAGAGATAAAATGATACATTGTGCAAAAGAAATGATGTCTATAGGCGTTCATAAGCAAATAGTTAATAGGCTTCTTGAGCCTTGGTTTAATGTTACTGTAATTCTTACGGCTACAGAGTTTAACAACTTTTTTAAATTAAGATGTCATAAAGATGCACAACCAGAAATACAAGAACTTGCATTAAAAATAAAAGATTGTTTAAAAGAATCAACTCCAAAAGCTATAAATTTTGGCGATTGGCATATACCATTTGGTGATAGGTTTATTGATGAAAAACTTTCTATTCAAGAAAAACTTAAAATTTGCGTGGCACGATGTGCTAGGGTTAGCTATTTAAATTTTGATGGGGTAATAGATCACCAAAAAGATTATGATCTTCATGATGTTCTTGCAAAAGAAGGCCATTGGAGTCCATTTGAGCACTGTGCTTCTCCATCTGTAAATCCTTGGGAATATTCTGGAAATTTTATGGGTTGGCATCAGTATAGGAAGTCATTTGAAAATGAACAAAAAAATATCATGGCTTAAATGGGAAGATCCATTTTTCCCAAAACAAGATCCATACTCTGTTGATGATAATGAAATACAATCACAGAAAGATAGTTTTTTTGATAAAGATAAGGATGAAGAGCCAGATAGACATATGAGAGTTATTCTTGGGCCTTATGGTACAATACCAATAAACGAAAACGCAATAACTAGTAAGCTTTATAAAATGTGGGTTGGTCATTGTAATTTTGATATAACCAGAAACATTATGAGAACAATCGAGGAAGTTGAAGGAGTAGAAATACTTAGGGTATGGACAAGATATAGATTCTGGATAGGTTTTGGCAATCTTTTTGATGATATTGAAATTCAAAAAAATATAGAAGAAGCAATAAGTCCAACCAAGAAAAAACCTAAAAATGTTTCTATCAATGCACTTTCTAAAGTTTTAAATAAAAAATACAAAAATTGGATTATATATTCTTTAAAAAACGGAGAAATAAAAACATTTGGCAGCGAGCAGCTTGACGATGTTTTAAATATTGAAATTCAAAATAAAGACTCTATAACACTTGCTTCTAGTTGGAGCAGTGACTACAATTGAACAATCGGACCTTTTTACTTTTTTAAACAGGAGATTATTATGAGTGATGTTAAAACTGCAATTAGTCCAGAACAAGTTCAAAAAACAATGTCTATTGTTATTTCAACTTTGAAGTTTGTTTCGACAATTATCCCAGGCGAAGCAGACGATAAAATTGTTAGTGTTATTTCCACATTGGCACAAGAACCTTGGGTTATTCCAGCGATTACCTTTCTACTCAACAAGTTTGATAGCACAAAACCAATTAGTTCTGAAGATTTCTTACTAGCTATAAAAGTAGCAAAAAATGAGGCTTAATCATGTTTAAAAAAACTTTGTTTTTTTTGTTGGTATTTTGCAATTTTACATTTGCAGAAAACTTTATTGTTCCAGAACAAAAAATTGTTGGAGCAGAAGTTCCTATTCCACTAGGTGAGCTTGTAGATTTATCTATAAGTCCAATTCAGTCTTCACCAAAGTTTTTAATTTCAACTACATATTCGTGGAAAGTTTTTGATGGGTATGCAGAAAAAAGAATTCGTAATTATGAAAATGGCGTTTTCTTTGGTTCTGGTATACAAGCAAAAAAACTTAAGGTTATTGTTGCAATAACTCACTTGTATGTAGTTAAAGATAATGAAAAACTTTTAGAAGCAGCTACTAAAACTAACTTTATTTCAACAGATGTTTTTATTGGAGAGCCAGAACCTGATACTCCACCAGAACCAGAAATTGAACCAGAATTTGGAGAATCAAAGTATGAACTTTCTAAATTTGTTTATGATGGCGTTAAAAATATTAAGTTATCAAAAACAGATAAAATAAAACAATCTACTGCTATTGCAGCATCTTTTGAAAGTATTGCTTCTGCTATTGCTGCTGGAGCTATAACAACACTTGAAGACATATTAAAGAAAACAGCCGAATCAAATAAGTTTGCACTAACTAAATCTGGTGGAGATAGAGCAAAATGGGAACCTTTATTTACAGAAATACAAGAAAAACTTTTTGATCTATATAAAACTAGCAAGATGCAAACCAAAGAAGATTTTGCTGGTGCGTGGAGAGAAATATCTTCTGGACTCAAACTAGTAAAATAGGTGAAACATGTCTGAATTATCAAAGGTTAATGGTTGGGCAGGAAAAGATAATCCTTCGCTTGTTGAAAGTGAATTCAATTTAATTAAAAATGATGGATCATTTAGAGACTTTAATGTTTATGGTAAAAGCCAAGACACTAAAGGTAAAAAAATGATGTTGTATGAAGTTGTTCGCAAAGTTCTCGGTAAAGATACAGATAGTTACCCTCAAGAAATTGGTGACTGCGTAAGTTTTGGTGCTAAAAATGCAATTGAATATTTGATGGCTACTGAAAAACTTATGAAGGGCGATCACGAAAAATTTGAACCTATATTTCCTCCGTATCTTTATGGCACAGGAAGAGTTTTAGTTGGTCGTGGACAGCTTAATGGTCAAGACGGATCTCTAGGGAGTTGGATGGCAGATGCTGTTATTAAATATGGCGTTCTTCGTAGTAATTTTGATGGTCTTCCTAAGTATGCTGGAAGCGTAGCTAAAAAATGGGGTGACACCCCAGGACCAGATAAAAAGTTTATAGAAGAAGGGGCTAAACACCCAGTAAAATCTGCTGCTCAAATTAAAACTTGGGATCAATTAGTAGAGGCTATTGTGAATGGTTATCCTTGTACAACTGCTAGTAATGTTGGCTACACGATGACACCAGCAAACGATGGTTTTCATCGCCAAACAGATAATTGGGGTCACCAGATGTGCTTCATAGGTGTTGATGATAGAGCAGATGATCCATATGCTATTATCGTTAACAGTTGGGGCGATATTCATGGGGAGCTTAAAGATTTTAATACTGGCCAATCCCTGCCTCTTGCTACTCTTAGAGTTAGAAAGAAAGATGCTGAAAAACATCTTAGGGCTGGTGAAACTTTTGCATACAGCAATTTTGATGGATTTCAAGAACAGTTGATAGACAAAAAATTATTCATGCTTATTTAGAAAGATCTAATATGATAGATAAAACTGAAGGTTTGCAATATGGAAAACCTGACAAGGATGATCCAAGAAAAACTCCAGCAAAACCAGAAGAACAAAAAAGGGGTTCTAAAAAAAACCCAAAAGACTCTGCAAATAAACCAAATAAAAACATAGAGCTATCTTCAGAAACAGAAGATAAAATTAAAGCATTAATGCAGAAACACAACGAAAAAGATCCAGAATTTAAAGTCAATATGGGTCAATTAAAATCTGTTTTTAGAAGAGGTGCTGGAGCATTTTCTAGTAGTCACGCACCAAACATGAATAGAACAGGGTGGGGTTTAGCTAGAGTTAGAGCTTTTTTATATTTACTTCGCAACAAAAGACCATCAAATCCTAATTACAAACAAGATAATGATTTGTTGCCAGAAGGTCACCCAAAAAGTTCAAAAAAATCCTCATCTTCTTATTTGTACGAAGAAATTGATTATTCAGAATTTTTAAATTCTATTAAAGACATAATAATTAAAAGTAAAGCTTCTTCAGATATTGAAAATTATTTTAGTAAATCTGCTGAAACTTATGATGCCCCACAATCAGCAAGAAATAATGCAAAAAAAGTCTTAGCTTGGAAAGAAAAGTATGGAAAAGAATGTAAAGGAATGACTGCTGTAGGTTGGGCAAGAGCAAGAGACTTGGCTGGAAATGCTATGTTGTCTGCCGATACAGTAAAAAGAATGGCTCAATTCAATAGACATGGATCTAATTACGAAAAAGCAAAATCTAAACCAGAGTATAAAACTAAGCCTTGGACTATTCCAGCAGTAGTTGCATGGTTAGGATGGGGTGGAACATCTGGTATTGAATGGGCAATTAGAACAAGTCAATCCATTATAAAAAAGAAAAAATAAATCATGTTAAACATAATTCTTTTTTTGTTATTTAATCAAAATATATCTAAAGATCAATTCGCATTAATAGAAAAAGATTCTATTTCATTTTACAAATTAATAAATGAAGTTAAGAAAAATACAAAACAAGAAGAGTGTTTTACTTGACGGAGAAAAAAATAATGCGGTCGCATAAAAAAATACAACAAATATTAGAAAAATCAGAAACACTTAAAAAGTATGATGCTATTGGTATTATAACAATAATTATGATTGTTAGTCTTATATTTGAAGGTATAAAAATAATACAATATTGCAAATCATCTAAAGTAACAGCCTTAATAATTAAGCGTGGTGGTCCTTTAGTTAGAATGTTTATTAGAAAAAATATTTACAACAAAATAATAAAAGCAAATGTTCCAGAAAATGATGCTAAAATAATATCTAACACAATAGTAGAAATGCTTCAATCTCTTTCTGTTGAAGAAATAGCTTCTATCTTGGAGTTAGCTTTTAATGAAAATAGTTAGTGCAAGATATGGACCAAAAGATGTAACAGAAAAAGTAGTTCCTTATTTTAATGGCGAAAAAATCAGCATTTTTGTTTCTAATGATACATTTGGAGATACAAATCCAGGATATTTAAAAAAATTAATTATTGAATTTGATAACGGAGAAAAAGCAGAATCATATGAAAATCATTATTTAGTATATCCAAAATTTTTTAAAGAAAAATTAGGTATATTTTACACAAACAATAATAACAAATTAATATATAATGCAATAGATTATTCTATGCAAACAATAAGAGATTCATCTTATGGATTAGCAGATATTGTAACATGTGTTTGGAACAAAATACCAAACAACCCTTTCGTAGAAATATTTGCACAAACAAAAACATCTAGTCATTTAAATCAAGTTTTGCAAATCCTACAAGCATTATATTTTTCAAGAATGCAAAATAAAAATTACAAGTATGTTAGTTTTTTAGAACATGATTGTTTATATCCAGATGGATATTTTGACTACAATGATTTTTCTGGTAATTGTATATGTAACATGAATTATATTGGATTATCTAAAGATGGATGGCAACATAAAATTAGAAATGATAAGCCTTTATCTCAAATTACTATGAAGTTTGATTATGCAATTAAACATTTTGAATCAATTTTGCCAAACGCTTTAATTGCAAATTCTGGTATAGCAGAACCACCACACGACAATAACAATATTGAAGAATGGAACTGCATTAATCCTTCAGTTCATGTTAATCATGGTTATCACTTCACATCACATTACAGCATATACAGTAAAGAAAAAACTTCATTAAATTACTATTGGGAAAATTATGAATTATATTCTAGTCTTTTTGTAAATTAATAACAATTAGGTTTTATTATGAAAAATCCAAAAGTTAGTTGTTATTGTGCAACATATGGAAGAGTGAGTTTACTTGAAGAATCAGTACACAGTTTTTTAATTCAAGACTATGATGGCGAAAAAGAATTAATAATATTAAATGATTTCTCAGATCAAACAATTTATTTTGATCACCCACAAATAAAAATATACAATTACAAAAAAAAAGAAAGCTTGTTAGGAAAAAAATTTAATGATTGTGTAAAATATTGTACTGGAGAAATACTTTTTCCTTGGGAAGATGATGATATTTATCTTTCAAACAAAATATCTTTTTCTGTAAATAAAATGATTTTAAATAAAACAAAAATATTTCACACTAGAAATGCTTTTTATGAATTAAATGCCGAAAATATAATGAATGCACTTAATTATTTCCAAGCTGATTTATTGTATCATACTAATTTATGTATTTATAAAGACGCTTTTGAAAAAGCAGGAGGTTATTATGAATACGATGGAATTGATTTAGATGTAATATCAATGAATAGATTTTTTGCATCAGAAAAATATGTTAGTGAAAAAATAGATATAAAAGATTTTTTTTATTTATACAGATTATCTACTACAAATAGTTATCATGCAACTTGGTTAAGTCATGGAAAAGAAGGTATTTCTAAAGAGGCAGAAAAATATATAGAGGGTTTAAGAAAAGACATAGTTTTAGGTGATTATTATTTAAATCCACATTGGAAATATGATTACGAATTTTTTTGTAGGAAAATTCATTAATCAATTAATTTTAATAATCCATGCTGTATATCATAAGTTTTATCTTTATTTTCTAACATCTGAAGCAAAAAAGCATTTATATCTAATTTTGTATTTCTAGTTTCTCCAATTCCACCCTTGTCACTAATTAAAAATTTAAAGTCTTCTGTCAAAACTGTTTTGTCTGGTGGATTAAAATGAAAATAAGAATTTATATAACTTTCATCATTTACTGGTGGTTCATAATTAATTTTTTTATCTTCTATTTGATATCCTCTTAATGTCTTGCAAAAATCTATAACTCTTTCTTTTGTACCACCAAAAAAAGCACCATAATAATAAGTATATTTTAACTTGCTATTTAAAGGAACATAGGATTTTCCAATTTCATTTCTATCAAAACCTTTTCCATCAGATAACCAAGAACGATTTCCATAATGTTCCCCGCCCACAAGCTCACCTAAAAACCATGACTCATCAAAATCCTTATCTATATTTGTATCTGCATCAAAATAATAAATAAAATCACAATCTTCATTTTCAATTTTAATTATATTTTTAAATTTTGAATTAGTTCCTTCATGCCAATGATCATGCTTATCTTCTATATAATTGACATTTACATTAGGTAAATACATAGTTGGATCTAAATCAGAAAACAAATAAAATTTTATTTTAAATTTTCCTTTGTAATAATGATTAAATTTTTTAACAAATCTTAATCCAAGAATAAAATACGAATTTGTACAAACAATACAAATTGCAATTGTTTTTTCTTGATCCATAATTTTTCTCCATAAAAATTCATTGTGATTGATCAAGATATAATATCAACTTAAATAAAAATTACTATTGAAACATGTTTAAAAATAAGTAAGATTTTGATCTGTCTTATCATTGTTATGGGTGTATTTATATCCGCTGGTAATCGCCAGTATTACATACCTTTAGAGTTCCGCTTATCCTTGCGATCAGCAGGGAAGATGGGGTTTTTATGTCAATTAAAGAATTGCAAAAATATACTGCTGTTTCTAAGTACGCTAGATGGATAGAGTCTGAAAAAAGACGAGAAACTTGGGATGAAAGCGTAGATAGAATAAAAGATATGATGATTGAAGTTAATCCTTCCTTGCATGAAGATATTGAAAAATATTATGGGATGATTAAAAATCAAAAAATATTAGGTTCACAAAGAGCATTACAATTTGGTGGAAAACCAATCCTTAAACATAACGCAAGAATATTTAATTGTTCTGCTAGTTATTGCGATAGATTAAGATTTTTTCAAGAATGTTTTTATTTATTGCTTTGCGGATCTGGAACTGGGTTTAGTGTACAAAAACACCATGTCGAATTATTACCAAAATTTTCATCCACTAGACTAGATCCAGAAACATGTTGTTATCAACATCTTGTTCACAGGGTTGAAGATTCAATTGAAGGTTGGGCAGATGCTCTTGGCGTTCTTCTTTCCTCATATTTTGAAACTCCAATAAAAGGGTTTGAAAAATACAAAGATATTGAAGTTGCATTTAGTTATGTAGATATAAGAGAAAAGGGTTCTCCTTTGGGTTGTGGCATAGGCAATGCTCCAGGCCATGAACCTTTACAGAAAGCTTTAGAAAATATTGAGGCTTTACTTAAAAGGTGCATTGCAAATGGACAGACAGAATTACGAACAATAGATGCATTTGACATAGTTATGTTTACTGCTGATGCTGTTATCTCTGGCGGTGTTCGTAGATCTGCAACTATAGCCTTGTTCTCTGCTGATGACGAGTTGATGATCAATGCAAAGACTGGCGATTGGTATTTTACTAATCCACAAAGGGCTAGAGCAAACATCTCTGCCCTGCTTCATAGAAAACACACCAGTAAAGAAGTGTTTGAAAATCTTTTTAAAGCAACAAAAGAGTTTGGTGAGCCAGGATTTTTCTTTGCTGATTTTTACGATGTCTTATGCAATCCATGCTGTGAGATATCATGGATAACTAGGCACTTCTATAAGAAGAACAGTCCAGAACTAGCCGAGGCTTTGTCATTATATGAAGGACCAATAACAACAAAAGAGTCATGCAAAGATGACATGCCAGAAGATGAGGTCGGTCTTTCTGGTTGGGGATTCTGCAATTTATCAACCATTAATGGAAAAACAATAACTTCAGAAGAAGACTTCTATGAAAGATGTGCTGCTGCTGCGTTTATTGGTACATTACAAGCATCTTTTACCAATTTCCCATACTTGGGTCATGTTACAGAACTTATCGCTCGTAAAGAGGCATTATTGGGCGTTTCAATTAATGGTATGCAGCATCATCCAAAAATACTTTTAAATCCAGAAATTCAGCAGAAAGGTGCTGAGATAGTAAAGAATACAAATAAAAAGTACGCCTCTATTTTAAACATAAACCCTGCTGCCAGAACGACTTGTGTCAAACCAGAAGGCAATTCTGCTGCTTTATTAGGTTCAACATCAGGCATTCATCCAGATCATAGCAGGAGGTATTTCCGTATTGTCCAAGCTAACCAGCTTGAATCTCCTTATCAACACTTTAAAACCATTAATCCTCAAGCATGTGAAGAATCTGTATGGTCATCTAATAAAACAGATGATTGTATAAGGTTTTGTGTGCAAAGCCAAGATGGCACAGTACTTAAGGAAGAAATAAATGCTATATCTATGTTGGACAATGTTGTTTCAACATATAAAAATTGGGTAGTTTCTGGTAAAAATCCAGAGCTTTGCATTAGAAAAGAACTAAATCACAATGTGTCTAATACAATACATGTACAAGATGATGAGTGGGATAAGGTAAAAGATTATATTTATGATCATCGTGCAGATCTTGCTGGAATATCGCTTATAGCTTCTAGTGGAGATAAAGATTATAATCAAGCACCATTTACAGCAGTTTATTCAATTGAAGAACAAATAAAAAATTGGGGTTTTGAAGCTACATCTATGGCTTATGAAATATACCCAAAATTTTCTGAGTATAGCTTTAATTCTTTGTGGGATTCATGTTCTTGTGTTCTTGGTTATTTTGAACCAAAAGATAAGAAGCAAGAATCTTGGAAAATCATAGTGCAAAAATATGCAGACGAATATTTTTCTTCTAATATTAAGTACGCTACATACGCACTTAAAGATGCATATAACTTAGACTTATGGAATAAATTAGTAGATAGTTATTCAGAAGTAAATTATTTAAATGTTTTAGAAGAAAAATCTACAATAAATATACAAGGCGAACTGGCTTGTGCTGGCGGTGCGTGTTTATTATGATAAGAACTAGTTTAAAAAAACCAAAAAGATGTTCTTGTAGGATTAAAAAGCTTAAAAAGGAAAAAAGGAAAAATGTTAAAAAGAGGAACCCTTAAGGCATTTGGTGCTCCATTTAACATTGAGCATTCCAGTTGTTCAAACATTAAACCAACACTATTTGATTGGACAAAAAGCGATTCAGATATAGAAGTCTTTATAGATTATTCTATAGTTCAAGAATCATTTTCTATTCCCAAAAAACAATCTGTGCTTAGAGTTGGTTGGTTATGTGAATCCGTTACAATTTATGGCAATCTTTATGAATACATAAAATATAACTACAAGAATATCTTCTCTTCTTTGGATTTTGTTTTCACATCTGATAAGTATCTATTGTCATTAGATCCAAGATTTAAGTTTGCCTATTCTTGCAGCAATATACCTTGGACACCAAGAGAGTTTTGGGGCATTTACCCAAAAACAAAAAAATGTTCAATGATTTGTTCAAACAAAAAGTCTTGCAAAGAACATCTATACAGACACTCAGTTGCTCAAATATATAAAGATAAAGTCGATATTTATGGTGGTGCTTTTGATTCTCCGTACACTGGAGAAAAATACGACAACTTTTATAAAAAAGAAAATGCTTTAAAAGACTACATGTTTTCTATAGTAATACAAAATAATTTTAATTCTTATTTTTTTGCCGAAATGCTAACTGATTGTTTTGCTTACGGAACGATACCAATATACTTAGGCAATCCAGAAATAGGAAACTTTTTTGATGAAAACGGAATAATACAATACAAAGGTGGATTTGATATTGGTACTTTAAACGAAGAATTGTATAATAGTAAAATGAATGCAATCAATAACAATCTAGAAAGAATAAAATCAATGCCCATGTCTGATGACTATCTATATGAACAATGCACTAATATATATAGAGGTAATTATGAATGAGTCATTTCAAAATGGTGATGTTGTTTGTTTGAAGTCTGGAAGTATGCCAATGACTGTTGTTAACACAAATAAAGAAACTAATGAAATTTTAGTTGCTTATTTTGATTTAGATGCAAATGTTATGCGTGATGGTTTTCCACCAGAAGCACTTGAGTTTACTCACGATTCTTGGAAGATGAAATATTGTGTTGATTTACATGACGATGATGAAGAAGAAGAGGGTGGATTTTAATATGCCAACCTACGAATACATATGTGAAAATTGCAATGCTTTAACAGAACAGTTTCGTACCTTTGCAGAAGGGCATTTAGAAAAATGCCCAACTTGTAAAAAAAACAAATTGGTTCAAGTGTTTTCTGGTGGAATAATGAGTTATGTTAAAGGTGGAGAAACATTGGGTCAGATAAGCGAACAAAATTTTAAAAGAGAGGGTGGAAAAATAAAAGAAAAGATTGCAAAGGAAAAAGAAGAAGCAGATAATAAGCTTCCTTGGTGGAGATCAGGAAAAGTAAAAGGTCTTGAAAAACAAGACAAGATACTAAATGTTGATAAGATTAAGAACATTAGGAAATACATAGACAAAGGAGAAAAAAAATGAGTAAGCTTAAACAAGAAGACGAAAAAGAAAAACCAAAAGAAGGTTTAGTAGATGGTGGACATGTGATTATAAAATGCAGCAATTGCGATAAACCATTAGTAGATGTTTTGATTGTAAAGCCAAATGAAAAAAAGAGTGATGGAACACCATTTGTTTGGCAATGTGTAGCAGAATGCTGTTATTGTAACGATAAAAGCTTTATTACAGAAGTAAAAGGAATATTTCGTGCTGCTGGAATTATTGTTGAAAACAAAGAAAATCCAGAGCACTATACTGGAATTACAAATTTAGATGATATTGTAATTGACGATGAAAATATTTTATTTAAAACTTCTAGGAGAAAGTAATGGAAATTTACAATGATCCAGAAATAAAATCATATGGATATGATAAAGATGCAAACGATATAGATCCTAATGAAGCTTTCTGTTTGGCTAAAAAATCATTAGATATAAGCAACAACACTTATTCTTACTGGGTTAAAATGTGCCTTTCATCTTTTAGTCCAAGCAAATTATTTGATCCAGAAACAGATCTTGTTGAAGAACTAAGAAGATTTGATAACTATACTGGAAAAAACAAGTATCACTATAGAAAAGTTAGTGAAGAGTGTTTTAATCATTATATTTCATATCTTACAACAAAAAAAACATCTTTTATTAGAAACGCAGACAGGAGTGCCATAGCATGAAAAATAAAAAGTTTGTTATTGACGAAGTGAAAGAGTTTTATATAAAGTCAAACTCACACTTACAAACAATTGAATCTATAGCAGAAAAAGTTGGTGCTAAGATTGAAGATATTCAAGAACTATACAATTCTTCAAAAACCAAAGCATCCAATGCGTTTCAAGTTTATAGCGGAACAGTCTCTATGACTGAAAAACAAGGTGTTGCAGATGACATGAATGCTAAAAAAGATAATATTAACCATGAATTCTTAGATAGATATAAGAATACAAGGCACAAAATATGATTTGTACTAAAGAAGACGATTTTATTTTTGAAAAGCCTAGATGGATAGCTGTACTTTCTGATGGTACAAAAGTCTATCAAGATGATGATAGGCCAAACTTAGAAATAAATTCTGCTTGGATTAGATTAAAAAAACATATAATTACTACTGGATTAAAGATTACAAAGCTTTACTTTCAGTTTAGATCTAATTTTTTTGAACCTTTTCCAGAGAACGCACAAGGTTATTATTTTTCAAATGGGGTAATTGGACAGTTATCATCTGACTATTCCATAAATCTTTTTGTTTCTGGCGAAATAATTGGCAATGTTGCACGAATAAAGAGTATAAAGGTTCCTGAGTTAATAGTAATAAATGAAGAAGATAGGATCTTAGAAAATCTTTCTATAGATCCAGTAATAATGAATGATTAATTATGGCAAAACAAAGAAGTGACGATAGCAAATACGAATCCAGACATGGTGGTGGTTGGATTACTCCAGCACAATTCTTAGCTGAAGTTATGTGCGAAAGAACAGCCAAAGAAAACCTAGAAGAATTACCTATTAAGTTTTGGAACAAACCAAGATGGAAAAAGGAATTTTTCAAACAATTAAATTTAGCCAATATAATCTTAAAAGATCATGATGCAGCAGTTGTATCTAAAGCACTTAGATCTAAAGAAGGCAAAAAGATATTTTCATTAGGTGCTCCTTGGCTTAAGAAGTTAATTATCTTGGAAGAAAAAAGCTTTAAAGAAATTTCAAGCTTGACTGAATCAAAAGAAGCTGTAGAACTTCCAATTAGAAAAACCTTTCAGCAATCTAAATCTTTAATTAAAAGAATAAAGGAACTAGACAATGAGTGACAATCTTGAAAAAATCTTAAAAGAAGTAGATAAACAGTATGGCAAAGGTGTTGCTATAAATGCTAACGACTTATTGGATGAAGAAAAACATGTAATACCTTTATCTCCAGCATTAAACTTGGGTTTGCATGGTGGAATACCAGAAGGTTCTTGGATCACATGCTCTGGACACCCAAAAAGTGGGAAAGAACAACCTGTCTCTGCCATAGTTTATACAGCTAATGGGCCAAAAAGAATTGGCGATATCACATATGGAGAAATGATTTGTTGCCCAAACGGAACAACATCTATGGTTTGTGGTATTTATCCACAAGGCGTAAAAGATGTTTACACAGTAACATTTTCAGATGGATCAACAGCAGAGTGCGGAGAAAATCACTTATGGAATATAAAAACTAGAGAACAAAAATCTTATAAAACTGTAATGTTAAAAGATTTTATGAACAAAATATATATAGGCAAAAGCACTAAAGCTAAGTATTCAATACCAATAACAGCACCAGCAAAATTTAATCCGATTAAGATTCCAATAAACCCATTTGTATTTGGTGCTTTGCTTACTGTTGGATTTTTTAATAAAAAAATTACTGCATTGATTGAGGATGAAAAGCTTCGTGATCGCATTTGCGATCTAATGAATGGAGCCAAGATACTTTACACAAAACAAGAAAATCAATTAACAATAAACATACATGATGAGTTAAGAGAGCTAGGTCTTCTTGGTAAAAAAACATCTCAAAAATTTATACCACCAAATTATTTATATAATTCAGTAGAAAACAGAATGTCTTTACTGCAAGGGATACTCAGCTTTGCACATATAACAAAAACAGAAACTCCAATTGTTACAGTTTCATCAAAGCAATTTGCTGAAGACTTTAGGCTATTAGTTCAGTCTCTAGGTGGAATATGTTTAATATCTAGACATCAAAACAATGAAGACAACTTTATTTATTATTGTTCTATTATCATTAAAAATAAAAAGAAGTTATTTGAATTTAAAAAAGAAAAGTTTAAAAAGAAAGATGTAAAAAACAATTTATCCAGAAAAATAATATCTGTAGTAAAAACAAGAAGAGAACAAAGTGTTTGTATCTCAGTTAGAGATAAAAGCGGTTTGTATTTAACAGACAACTTTGTTGTAACTCATAACACGCTTACCTCACTATCTTTTGCTGCTCAATGTCAAAAACCAGAGAATGGTTCTAGACATGTGTATTATCTAAACATTGAAGGTCGATTAAAGCCTATGAATCTAAGGGGCATAGCTGGCTTAGATTTGAATAAAATGACAATCTATAGATCTACTCAAGATAAGATTCTTACCGCAAAGGACTACCTAAATCTGGCCTTTAAAGCCATCAATACCCATCCAGGTAGCCTGATCATTATAGATAGCGTTTCTGCTCTATGTGATGAGAAGGAAATGGATCAAGGTATTGGCTATGAGAATAGAGGGGCTGGTAATAAGCTTTTTGCTGGTTTTTGTAGACAAGCAGCTAATATAGTACCAGTACAAAACTGTATGGTTTGGGCGATTATGCATCTAACGCAATCTCAAGGTATGTATGGTGGTTATACAGAAAAGGGTTCTAGAACATTGCAATATCAGGCAGATGTTCAAATGAGGGTAAAGTCTGATAAGCCTTGGACTGTTGGTGGTGAAGGAAAAGACAAGCAAATTGGTCAGCAAGTGCATTGGCTAATTGAATCTTGTTCTTTAGGGTCACCAGGAATGGAAGTAGATAGTTATATAAGATATGGTATTGGAATAGATAATACATACGAAGCAATTAATTTAGGTTGTCAGCTTGGCCTTATAAACAAAGCTGGTGCTTGGATGACATTAGATTTTATGGAAAGACATTTAAAGCTACTGAAAGCTGAAGCTTGGGATGATGCTACTATTAAGTTAGTTAAAACTCAAGGTGCAGAAAAAATGTATAAATTATTGTTAGAAAATCCTAAGTGGATTGCTGCTCTAGAAAAAGAAATTAAGGCTATTATATCGTGAAAGTAATAGGTCTTGATGGTAAAACTTACTCTTGGACTTCTGGCAATGTTCCAGATCATGATGATTCTAAACCTAGATCTTCATTGCATTTATTGGCTAGATCTATGCTTAAAGCAATGTATCCAATGGACAGAATCTTAGAAGAAGCAACTTTGCCTGGTTCTGGAGGTTTAGCAGCAGACTTTTGGTTGCCATTGAGGAAAACAATAGTTGAAGTTCATGGGGAACAACACTACAAATTCATACCCTTTTTTCATAATACAATGTTGAACTTTTATCATTCCAAAAAAAATGATAAAAATAAAATAGAGTGGTGTGAAAAAAACAACATTTACCTTATAGAGTTACCATTCAATGAATCAGAACAACAATGGCGAAAAAGAATTGAAGGTTAGCGAAGAAGAAAAATTTGATTCTCTTTTAGATAGCTATGAAAATTCAATAGGTTTATCCTCAATCCCTAAAGATTTAGAATTTACTTGTATGAAGTACCTATATCTTTCGCAAGAAGAGTTAAAAAAAATGTCTTCTGAAGATTGTGCAGAAGCTTGTGTTCTATTAAATAGCTTCTCCTTTCATTTATCTAGAATGCTCAACAGAGAAAAAGCAAAATTAAGATGGTGCAACGAAAAGATATTAAAAGCTATTTCGTCTAAACTTACAGATTATAGATACTTCTCTCCAGATGAAAGAATGGCATTATCAGTTAAAGATGATGATTATGCACAAAAAGTAAAAATGCTTGCAGTAAAGATACAAGCAAGAATAGACAGGACAGAATATTTACCTATAAGAGTAGAAAAGGTTTCTGATACATTTTCTAATCTTTCTTACAACAAAAGGAAAAATAATGAGCGTAATATCTAAATTAAAAGAAGCAATACAAAAAAGTGATTGGGTATTAGTAGATGAAGTATTGCAGGATTTGGCTGGCGTTGTAGTGCTTAATAATAAAAAAGAAAAAGTAATTGAACAAAAAAAAGAATCTATTGTTGAAACAGTTAAAAATGATGATGTTCAATTGAATAAATTCATGGTGAATACGAACAATACTACAGCAAAGACAAAAGAATCAGTTGCTAGGCCAGTATTTCAAAACAAATTTGTAGATGATCAAACTTTAGAATGTTCTTTTATTGAAGAGCAATCTAAAGATCTACAACCTAAGAAATACAGAAGGCCAGTAGATGAATCTTCTGGATTTCAAAGCGTTAACTGTACAAAATGTTCCAATACTATGGAAATAACCTCAGAGGAATATGCGTTTAAGTCTAGAGATAATGAATCTTCTGGATTTATATGCGTTCCTTGCATGAAAAAAGCGGTGAGAAGATGATAGATGTAGGTGCAGAAAGAGTGGTCTTAGCTGGACTTTTTCAGAAAGGCTACGATTGTTTTATTGAAGTTGCAGATATCATTGATGAAAACTGTTTTTCTAGCGATGACAATGCTGCTATATTCAAATGTTTTTCAAAAATAATTACTGATAAGAGTTCAAGGGTAGATATACCAACAGTTATTTCTACTGCTGAATCTTTAAACTTATCACAGTTTTTTAAGACATCAGAACAGGCAAAGTATTTAAGATCACTAACTAGTTTTCCAGTTGAGTTAGTTAATGCCAGAAAAAGTGCAGCAAAGCTTAAAAAGTTGAGCATTGCTAAAAACTTATCTTTAAATCTAATTAATGGTGCGAACACACTTGAAAATGTGACTGGTGATGAGCCTATAAGTCATATTATTTCTATTGCAGAATCATGTGTTTTAGATGCAACATTTAAGATTTCAAACTCCGAAGATCCTAATCCAAAGCTAATGAGCGATGGCATAGAAGAATATGTTGAGTATTTAGAGTCAAATCCAATTTCACAGTTGGGTATTTCCTCTGGATTCAAAGCATATGATATGGCTATTGGGGGTGGATTTAGGCCAGGAACAGTGAATCTTATTGGTGCTAGAATGAAAACTGGTAAAAGCTTTTTTGCTGACAATGTTGGCATTAGCGTATCATCAAACAAGATTCCAGTCTTAATGCTTGATACAGAAATGACAGAGAAAGATCATTGGCATAGAATATTAGCTTGTATGTCTGGAGTTAAAATAGAAGAAATTGAAAGTGGTTTGTTTTCAAAAGATGTTTCAAAAAGAAATAGTATTAAAAAGGCTATTGAAAAAATTAAAGAAATGCCATTTCAATACAAGTCTATTGCAGGAAAAAGCTTTGATGAAGTTATAAGTATGGCTAGAAGATGGGTAATTAAAGATGTTGGTCTTGATGATTCTGGAAAAGCAAACCCATGTTTAATCATATATGACTATATAAAGCTAATGGATGATTCTGGCATTGGTAAAAACATGGCAGAATATCAAGCTCTTGGCTTTTTAATGACAAACCTACATAACTTTATGGTTCAATATAATGCTTCATGTTTAGCGTTTACTCAGTTAAACAGAGATGGCATTAATCGTGAAGATACTGATGTAGCATCTGGTTCTGACAGAATACTTTGGCTATGTTCCAACTTTTCAATCTATAAAAGGAAAAGTGAAGAGGAAATGGCAGATGAAGGATTCTCTCAGGATAAGATTAGATACAATTTGAAATTAGTTCCTGTTGTCGCAAGACACGGCAAAGGAATGGATCAAGGCGATTATATAAATATATTTGCCAATTACGAATTTGGAAAAATAGAAGAAGGTCCAACTAGAAGTCAAATTTTTAAATCTCAGTCTACAAGACAAAATAATGGTTTTGTAGTGGAAGGATTACCAGATGAAATCGAAGTCAACTGAAATAACTAAGAATGAATATTTGAATGCTGTAATATGTGACAAAATAGAATTTCTTATGGACTATTTTAATATTCAATACAAATCCGTTTCGGACTCAATAGTTTGTGCTTGTCCAGTTCATGGTGGAGATAATAGAACAGCAGTAAATCTTTTTATGTCTGGACATACAAGAGTCGGTAATTGGGTTTGTTATACACATCATTGCGAAAACACATTTATAAATACATCTATAGGATTTTTCCGTGGAGTAATGAGTAATAAAAAGTATGGTTGGTCAAAGGTTGGAGATAGAACAGTTAGTTTTTCAGACACAATTGCCTCTCTTTGTGGTTTATTAAAGATAGATCTTTCCAGCATAAAAGACGATGTTACTTCTCATGCTTTTGATAAACATGCACACTTATTTACAATTGTTAAAAAACAAAAAGAGTTTTTATACACTAAAAAAGTTGTAAGAGAAAGACTTGATATACCATCAAAATACTTTGTGTCTAGAGGCTATTCTGCACACATATTAGATATGTATGACATTGGGGAATCAAAATCAGACAATAGATTCTTTAGGAAAAGAGCAGTAGTTCCAGTATATGATTCAGACAATAAAACAATTGTAGGTTTTACTGGAAGAACAATACTTGATAAATGCAATAAATGCAGTAATTATCATGAAAATGAAAGTTGTGATCCGCAAAATATTATTAGCAAATGGATTCACAACAAAGGATTTTCAAAAAAGAATTACCTTTATAATTTTGGTAATGCTAAAGATGATATTAAAAAAACTGGAATTGTTATATTGGTTGAAGGTCCAGCAGATGTATGGAAATTTGTTGAGAACGGAATACACAATGTTGTTGCTGTTTTTGGCTCTTCTCTTACAGATACACAACAGGTTTTGCTTGAATCTTCTGGTGCTACTACATTAATATTGCTTTTTGACTCAGATAAAGCTGGCAATAGTGCCTCGAATAAATTAAATTCATCTCTTTCTAGAATGTTTAAAATAATATGTCCATCTTTGCCAGATGGCATTAAAGATCCAGGCGATCTTAGCAACGAGCAAATAAATAACATGATTAAGCCTTTGATTGAAAGGAACTCGTATTAATGACAATTCAAAGACTGATAGGGTTTTCTGGAAGAAAAGGTTCTGGTAAAGATACTTTAGCTGGATTTCTTTCTTTTAATTCTCTAGAGTTTTTTGGTTGTAATTCATGCATATTTTCCTTTGCCCAAACAATGAAATCAGTAGCAATCAACTTTTTCGGATTAAAGCATAGACAAGTTTTTGGTTCTTTAGAAGATAAAAATTCACTTACAAGCTACTTATGGGAAGATCTACCTCATTATAGTGAAATAAAATCTAGTCGTTTAAACCCACCAATAGGGCAGATGACAGCTAGAGAGTTTCTGCAAGAGTTTGGAACTGGAATAGCTAGAAAAATGAATAAATCAATTCACATTAATGCTTGTTTTAATATGATAAGTAAAGAGAACTGCCTGTTGAATTTTATTACTGATGCAAGGTTTGAAAATGAAATTGATAGCATCAAAGATGCTGGTGGAATAGTTATTAGACTAACAAGAAGTACTGATAACGATAGCCATATAAGTGAAATCGAACTAGATAAATGCACAAATAAATTTGACATTATTTTAAACAATCAAAATATGTCTAAAGAAGAACAGCAGTTTGAACTTATTAGAAAACTAAAACAAATAAACTGGATTAAAAATGATCATAACTTATCTAAGGTCTAGTTCTGTAAGCTCTTATGCTTGGTGTCAACATAAATACTGGTTAACTTATAATTTAGGTTTCCAAGATGATTCCAATAAAAAAGCTGAAAAGGGTAATGTTGTTCATAAGGCATTAGAATTGTTGGCAAATAAAAAGCTTTGCCTACAAAATGAAACCTCTACATTTACAGATAGCGAATTAAAAGAAAGTTTTTCCACAATAGACATTTCTCCAGAAAGTGCCATATTATCTGCCTTTAATCATTACAAAAACAAAAGCATCCATGAGTGGGATGATAAGGATTTAAAAGAATGCTCTAAATGGACTTGGGATACACTACTATTTAATAATGGTATGTTTTCGCCTTTATCTAGAAAGATTGAGCAACCAGAGCAATATTTTGATATAGAAATTGAAGAATCTTGGGCTAAATACGAATACTATTTAGACGATGGTACTGTTATGTCTGGAAATCTTAGAATCAAAGGAACAATGGACTTAATAACCAGAGTAGACAAAAAAACAATAGAGTACATAGACTGGAAAACAGGAGAAAGAAAAAACTGGGCAACTGGAAAAGAAAAAAACTACGATGATTTTTATAAAGACTTTCAATTAAGGCTTTATCATTATGCATTAAATAAACTTTATCCAGATGAAGAAAATATAATTATTACTATTTTTTTTAATAAGGCTGGTGGTCCTTTTACATTATGTTTTCATAAAGATGATGTTAAAACAACAATTGAAATGATTAGATATGAATTTGAAAAAATAAAGTCTTGTCATTTCCCATCAAGAATTATAGACTATGGAAAGGATAAGTGGAAGTGTGAGAAGCTTTGTAGATTTTATAAAGAAAAATACGAAGACACAGAAAAATCAATATGTGACTTTATGAATAAAGAACTTATACAATTGGGCATGAATGTTGCGTATACTAAATATGCCAATAAAAAAACAGTTGTATCTTATGGCGATGGTGGTGGTCAATCTAATAGGGAGAATAATGATGTCAAAAAGTAAAAAGTGGATAATGGATCTTTTTGAAAAACAAGCTTCTACTACAGAAGATCCAACTCTTACTTCTACAAATGAAGATTGTCCAAACTTTTCTGATGAAGAAACAGATACCTGTTTAAAAACATCAGAATATATACCAAAATACAATGGTGAAAAGGTTCTTGTTTTCAAAAAAGAATTATTAACTCAAGACTTTTCATTTCAAGGCATGTTGACTGGAGAAAAAGCTTCTTTTATTAAAAATAAAATTCTTACTCCAGAAAATTTGTTTTATATAGATAGAGATACAGCAGAAAACGACTTGAATTATAAACAAGTAATTCCATATTGCGTTTTTACAAAAAACGATCAATTATTTATTTATCAAAGATCAAAGCATGGTTCTGAAAATAGACTACATGATCTATGGTCTGTAGGTGTTGGTGGTCATGTTAATCCTTGCGATGGAAATAACATTGAAACAATAGGAAATGCTTGTAAAAGAGAAATAGAAGAAGAGGTTCAATTTTCAGATCCTCATTCTGTAAGATTAGTTGGTGTTATAAATGATGATTCATCTACAGTTAATGCTGTTCATTTTGGCGTTGTTTTTCATGTTCACTTAAAAGATGGAACTCCATTTAATACAATTGATAAAGCTCTTGCAAATGGTGGTTTTAAACATAAAAAAACAACAGTAATATCAGATGTAAATTGGGAAGATTGGTCAGTACATGTAATTAGGAACTACTTAAGAAATTAATTAATTGAAAAAAATTTAAGGATTGAATATGAATTGGATACCATTGCATTGTCATACCCATTATAGCTTATTGGATGGATTAAGTAAGCCAGATCTTTTAGCAAAAAGATGCAAAGAACTTGGATATACTTCATGTGCCATAACTGATCATGGAACTATATCTGGTGCTATTTCTTTTTCTAAAGCTTGTATTTCACAAGGTATAAAACCAATCATTGGTTGTGAATTTTATATTTGTGCAAATCCAGCAACAGAACATAATAAAGAAAACTCAAGTTTAACTCATCTGTGTGTCATTGCTAAAAATCTAAATGGCTGGAAAAACTTAATTAATTTGTCTTCTTTAGCTAATTCGTTAGATTATTTTTATTACAAACCAAGATTAAACTTAAATGACTTCAAAGGACTTTGCAGTGATTTAATTGCATTTTCTGGTCATCCAGGAACAGATTTGGCTAATTCTTTATTTGAAGATCATAAAGAGGCTTACAAAAGAACTGATTATGATGAAATAAAAGAAATGCTTAAACCCAACTGGCTAAATGAAGCTGGAAATATTTGTGCAAAATACATTGAGATATTTGGGGCAGATAATTTTTTTGTAGAAATACAATTATTTGATAGCTCTAACTTAGTTGCATCAAAGGTTATTGCTGAATGCCTAAGAGAACTTTGTGCAAAAACTGGTATTAAAAAAATAGCAACTCCAGATGTTCATTATGTTATGCCAGAAGATGCTCCTGATCAAAGGGTTTTATTGTGTTCTTCAATGGAAACAACCCTTAAGAATGTAAATAGCAAATTAGAAAACAACGAAGAATTTGGCCTTTCTGTATTTTTTAAATCAAATAAATACTATCTTCCAACAATTGAAGAAATATCTAGCTTCCACGAAGAAGATGAAATAAACAATTGTTGCTTAATTGATAGCTTGTGTGAAAATTATTCACTTATAAAACAACCAGCCATACCAAACTTTGCTTGTCCAGATGGTCTTTCTCAGATCCTTTATTTGAGGAAGTTATGCAGAGATGGGTGGAATAGGCGTTTCTCTGCAATAAAGCCAAAAACAGATGAATATAAGGTATACACAGAGAGAATAAAGCACGAACTTGAAGTTATAGATACTTCTGGTTTGGCTGGATACTTTTTAATTGTGCAAGACTATTGCAATTGGGCAAAGTCTAAGGGTTGGATTATGGGTAGAGGTAGAGGTTCTGGTGCTGGCTGCATGATATCTTACCTCTTGGGTATAACAGAAGTAGACCCCATTAAACATTCTCTTATATTTGAAAGATTCTATAACGCAGGAAGAAACTCTGCTGGCCGTATAAGTTTGCCAGATATTGACTGTGACTTTCCAATTACAAAGCGTGATAAGGTAATAGAATATATAAAGCAAAAGTATGGGAGCAGCAATGTTTGTCAAATGATAACATTTAGTCGTATGCAGGGGCGTGGATCATTAAAAGATGTTCTTAGAGTTCATGGGTTTTCCTTTGAAGAAAGTAATAATGTAACAAAGTATATTCCAGACGAATCAGAGATATCTGAACAGTTACAAGATATGAAAGATGAAGATGGAGATTCTTCAATAATAAGGTGGGCGTTAGAGAATATTCCTGATAGATTATCTGAGTATTGTAGGATTGAAAAGGATGGTACTTACTCTGGAAGATTAGCAAAGGAATTTGCACAAGCAATAAGATTAGAAGGAACAAAAAGAAGTCAGGGTAAACATGCTGCCGGTATAGTTATTAGCAACATTCCATTATCAGAAGTTTGTCCAATGACATTTGATAAAAAGACAAAGCAGATGATAGCTGGCATGGAAATGTCAGACTTAGAATCAATCGGAATGGTTAAGTTTGATATACTTGGAGTTGCAGTTTTAGACAAAATAATGGGTTGTATAAATATTTTAAAGGGTAAACCAAATGAATGATAACTCTCTTGAAATATCTATAATAAGTAAGTTAGTAGTTCAACAAACAGCCTTGTTAGATGCTTTGTCTGATTGTTCTTCATTAAAGAAAGATCTTGTTAAACAGGCTAATAAACTATTAAAGGCAATAACAATTCAAAATGGAGGCATATTAATTATAGATAAGGATTTTTTAGATTCAGCAGAAGATGCAGAAGTTGAACTTAAAATACAGCAAAATGATGATGGATCAATAGAATTAACTATTAAAGGAGAAGAAGATGAAGAGTAATACGATTATTGTTTTTGATTTTGAAACAGGATCTTTAGATACAAATACTTGTGAAGTTATTCAAATTGCTGCAAAGGCAATAAATAGAAAAACTCTTCAACCAATAGAGGGTGCAGTTTTTAACAGTCTTGTAAAACCTAGAGACTTTGGAAATTTGCAAGAAGCAGCACTAGCAGTAAACAAAAAGACAAGAGAAGAACTTCAGCTTGCACCTAATCTTGATGTTGTTTGGAGTAGGTTTATTGATTTTATATCTACTTTTGCAGTTGGTAAAAGCAATATATTAGCCCCTGTTCCAGCAGGAAAAAACATCAGATTTTTTGACATGCCAATCTTTCAAAGGGTTTGTGTTGAATTAGGATATGTTCAACCAAATGCCACACAATCTTTCTTCAATAAAAGAAGCATGTTTGATTTAGATGAAATGATGTTGCTTTGGTTTGAAAATTCAGATGATATGCCTAATATGAAAATGGATACTATTAGAGATCATTTTGGAATGTCGAAGGCTAATGCTCATGATGCACTAGTTGATGTTGAGCAAACAGCAGACTTAATCACATACTTCTTAAAACTACATAGATCAATATACCCAAAGGTTAAATTTAAAGACTCATTTAAGAAATAATAATATGACAAAAACATACAAATTTTCATGCGGTTGTAGTTTTCCAATAATTGGAGATCCTTTAAGCAAAGATTCTTTGCCTCTAATGGAAGTAGATCCAACCAATCTTCCTTCTTGCGATATTGCTTGGGATATATTTTCTAGGGGCGATACAAAAGGAATTTTTCAGTTAGAATCAGATCTTGGAAAACAATGGTCTAAGAAACTAAGACCAAAAACTGTTGATCATTTAACTGCTTTAGGTGCTCTTATCAGGCCAGGAGCTTTGCGTTCTGTGGATGATAAGGGCGTTAGTATGACCGCACATTATTGTCGTATTGTAAATGGTGAGGAACAGGTTTCATCCTATCATCCTATTGTTGATGAAGCACTCAAATCAACTTATGGATCACTTGTTTTTCAAGAACAGGCAATGGAACTTTCTAGGGTTATCGCTGGATTTACTTTGCAAGAGGCAGATATGCTTCGTAAAGCAATGGGAAAGAAATCATCTAGTGAAATGGCAAAATGTAAGAAGATGTTTATTGAAGGTGCTAAAAAAATAGAAGTTGTTTCAGAAGATCAAGCCGAAGAAATATTTGGATGGATCGAACAGAGTCAAAAATATTCCTTCAATCGCAGTCACAGTTGTTGTTACGGCTTAATTGGATATGATACGGCATATTTAAAAAGTCACTTTCCAGTTCAATTCTTTACTAGCTGGCTTTATTTTGCTAAGGACAAGGCAGATAGTCAGCTTGAAATATCTGACTTAATTGAAGATGCAAAAAAATTTAATATAGCTGTTCACTCTCCAGACATAATGATGTTAAATAGCAATTTTTACACTGACGGAATATCAATTTGGTTTGGTATTACTGATGTAAAAGGAATTGGACAATCACAATTTGAAAAAATTAAACTAGCTATAAATAATTATGGCAAAAGTATAGATTCTTGGGAAGAATTTGTTGTTAAATGTTCTGATGAAATGCCAAAATCAAGTATTGAAAAACTAATTGCCGTTAACGCTCTAAGAAAATTTGGCAACAAAAGAAAGGTTCTTCTTGCTGAATTTAATGCTTGGTCTGAATTAACAGACAAGGAAAAGGAATGGATAAAAGCCAATGTTGAAATTACTAATATACCAGATATGATTTTAAACTCAGCAAAGACAAAAAAAGAAGGTGGTTGTTGTTCTTCAGTCAAAAGAGTTGAGGTTTTAAAAAGCATAGCCTCTATGATTAAAAATCCTCCTTCTCCTTTGATAGATATTCCAAGTTGGGTGTGTTGGATTGAAAAGGATTCTTTAGGAATTTCTTTAACATATAATGCTACAGACTCTTGCGATACAAGTAGTTCTAACACTACATGCAAAGAATACTTAGATGGAAAGAATGGCTATATGGTCTTTGGTGTTGAAGTAAGAAGGTCTAAAGAAGTGCTTACAAAGGCTGGAAAAACACCAGGATCTAGAATGGCATTTTTATCAATATCTGATGCTACTGGCAAAATAGATGATGTTATCTGTTTTCCAAACTCGTACAAAGATTTTGCTTCTTTGTTAAAAGAGGGTAATACAGTCTTGATTCAAGGTGAACGAGACAAAAAAAGTGACACTCTTTTAGTTAAAACTGTTGTTCAAATTTAGGAGATAGAAATGAATATTTGTTCTTTCCTTGGCAAGCTAACTAGAGAACCAGAACTTATAAAATTAAACAACGGAAAATCTGTTGTTAACTTTTGTATTTCGGTTAGAAATCCATCTAAAAATCAAGAAAAACCAGAAATGACTTTTATTGATTGTGTTGCTTGGGAAAAAACTGCTGACTTGATAGGGAAGTATTTTAAAAAAGGCTCTAGAATTTTAGTGCATACTTCTGCTAAAACAGAAAGTTGGGTAGATAAAGAAAATGGTAAAAACAGACATAAAATAAAATTTATAGTTCAAAAATTTTGGTATGTAGATCAGAAATCAAGTGATGAAGAAGAACAACAAACAGAAGTATTTGCAGAAGAAGAAGATTTCGGCAATCAAATACTGTAGGAATTAAAATGTCAAAAAAACGAATACTCCTGTGTGGTGAAGCAACATTTATAAATTCTGGATATGCCAACTATGGTTGTCAGATTATGAATAGACTTTATCAAACAGGAGAATTTGAATTAGCAGAAATAGCTTCTTTTGGCAAAGAAAATTCATCAACTCAAAAACCACCTTGGAAAATATATTATCCAGAAGAAAATAAAGGTAATGGAAGATTTGGATCTTCAATTTTTGAAGATGTTCTTTTGCAATTTAAGCCAGATATAGTTTGGTCTTTTAGAGATCCTTGGGTTGATGATTTTATTGGAGATTCACCTTATAAAAGACATTTTCATTGGGCTTATATGCCAACCATTGATTCTATTCCGTTAGATCCAGAATGGATATATACCTTAACTAAGGCAGACTCTATTTTTACATATTCAGATTGGGCATTAGATGTACTAAAAGAAAATTATCCAAATTTAAATTTAATTTCTTCTGCTTCTCCAGCAGCAGATAAAGTATTTACTATGATTAAAGATAAAAAAGAATTTAAAAAGTCTCATGGCTTAGATCCAGATTCTTTAATAATTGGTTCTGTTATGAGAAATCAAAAAAGAAAGCTGATTCCAGATCTTTTTGATGCATTTGAAATGTTATTAGATCAAGCACCAAAAGAAATATCTTCAAAATTAATTTTATATTTACACACTACTTATCCAGATGTTGGTTGGGATATACCAAAACTGATAGCAGAAAGACCAAAAATATCAAAAAAACTATTTTTTACCTATAGTTGCAGGGGTTGTTTTAACATATCAATATCTAATTTTAATGGTGCAATTATAGAATGCAATTATTGCAAAAAAACATCTTCTTTGTTTCCCAACACAAGTTCTGGTGCAAAAAGAGACTCTATGGCAATGGTGTATAATCTAATGGATCTATATGTTCAATATTCTTGTGCAGAAGGATTTGGAATGCCATTAGTTGAAGCAGCTTCTTGTGGAGTGCCTATTTCTGCTACAGACTATAGTGCCATGTGCGATATAGTTAGAAAACTCGATGGTTTTCCAATAAAAGTACAAAGAATGCATTATGAAGTTGAAACACATAGAAAATTTGCACTTCCAGACAATCAAAATTTTGTAGATATTTGTATTAAATATTTTAAACAGCCAGAATCAGTAAGAAAATTTAAATCTAATAAAACATTAAGTTTAGCAAAAGAAAAGTATAGCTATGATGCTGTATCAGAAAAATTAAAAAATCACTTTTTATCTTTGCCAAGCTCTAGCACATGGAATGAACCCAAAAAATATATGGATATACCTCCAGAAATATCTTTTAATAATAATTCAGATTTTTTAAAACAATTGTTAAAATGTTTTAACGATGACTTTTCTCTTTTATTTTCAAAGTTTTTAAAGAGAATGAATTATAATATGTCTTCTAAGGAAGATGTATATAAAGAAGTGGAAAAAATAATATCTAAATACAATTACTACGAATCTATAAGGAACTAAAATGAAAGTTCTTTACATAGGAAATTATAGAGATGGAACTGGTTATGGTCAAGCTGCTGAGGATTATATATTATCTTTAGATTCAGTTGGCGTGAATGTTGTTTGTAGACCATTAAAATTTAACACATTAAATCATGTTCCACACAAAAGAGTTCAAGAATTAGAAAAAAAACCATCGGATAATTGCAATGTTGTTATTCAGCACACACTTCCAATTCATATGCAGTATGATTCAAACTTTGATTTAAACATAGCACTTTTTGCTTATGAAACATCTTCATTTAGAATGTCTGGCTGGCAAAATCATTTAAATAACATGGATTGTTGTGTTGTTATAAATAATCAAATGATTGAATCATGCAGAGACAGTGGGGTAAAAGTTCCGATATATGTTGTTCCTCACGCTAGAGATTTTTCTATTTATACTGAAAAGTTTGAAAAGCTAAAACAAGTTGAAGACAATACACTTAAAAATGACTTTATCTTTTACACTATTGGAGAGCATAAAAGAAGAAAAAATTTATCAGCATTATTAAAAGCGTATTTTTTAGAGTTTTCGAGAGATGAAAATGTTTGCTTAATAGTAAAAACAAATCATGATAACAAAGAAGATTTTACTAAATACTGTAATTCTATTTCGTCTGGACTTAATGTAAAAAGACCAGCTAGGGTATTTTGCATAAAAGAAAGATTATCAAATAACGCAATATACAAACTACATAATTCATGCGATGCTTTTGTACAAGCATCTTATGGTGAAGCTTGGAGTATACCAGCATTTGATGCAATGGGTTTTGGAAAGACACCTATTGTAACTAATTGCTCTGGATACAAAGACTATTTGAATGACAATGTTGGTTGGATGGTTGATTGCCACAAGGAATTTGTTTTTGGTGAAGAAAGGATTTTTGATGGCATTTACGATGGTTCTGAATATTGGTGGTCAATTGATATTCATGATCTAAGAAGGAAGATGAGAGATTGTTATTCGATGGAGGACATCAGAAAATCTAAGGCTACTTCTGCTTTAGATCGTGCCTACGAATTCTCCCACGAAAAAGTGGGGTTAAATTTTTTAAAGGTGATTAAACATGCCTCCAAAAAAGAAAAAACAAACTTGGGTAGACATTGCAAACTATAAAGAAGAACCTACGGAGCTTTCTTGGAAGGAAGAAAGAGATAAGGCAGTTGAAGAAGAAAAAACGAATCAGATAAAAGGAAAAACAAAAAATCAAGATATCTATATAGAGGCAATTGAAAAACACACGCTTACAATATGTTCTGGTCCTGCTGGTGCAGGAAAAACATTTATAGCATGTGGTGTTGCTGCTGGACTATTGATGCAGAAAAAAATAGAAAAAATTATTATAGCTAGACCATTAATTGAATGCGGACAAAAAATTGGTGCTTTTCCAGGCGATTTAAAAGAAAAAACCGAACCTTTTATGGTTGCCATGCTTGAAGCAATTGGTAATTTTGTCACAAAAACAAAAATGAAAGCAATCAGAAATGATCAGATATTAGAAATATGTCCTCTTGAATTAATGAGGGGCAGAACATTTAATGACTCTATGATTATTTTAGATGAGGCACAAAATGCCACAAGACGGCAATTGAAAATGTTTTTAACTAGGTTTGGCCAAAATTCAAAAGTTGTTGTTTGTGGTGATCATACGCAAACAGATTTGCCTCACTATGAAGGAAATACTATGGAGTGGATTTTAGAAAAACTTAACCATAAAGATATTGCTAAAGTCTTCCTAACTGGTGATGATATACAAAGGCATGGTCTTATTAAATATATCGTTGAGCAGTTAGGGGAATAGATGCATCCTGCATTAAGTAATATAATAAGGTCATCCACTAGAAAAAGTGGAGATAGACTTAAGATACTTACATTTTCAACTCACGAAAGATATCAGTCTAATATGGCTAATATCAATGCTGATTTTTGGGTTATAAATAATCCAAAGATTAAGTCTTGGAATACTCAATATGCAGAAATACCAAAAAACCATAAGATACTAAATGATATAGAAAAAATATCTGATATTCCAAATTATCTTAATTTTGATGCTATTCTAAGCCATGAAAAATTTATGCAGTTTGATATAGCTTTAACCATATCTAGACATTTACATATACCCTTAATATGTTTAGAACATATATGCATGACACAAGCAAGAACGCCACTAAAGAAAAAGATTGGTAATACAAACATATTTATTTCTGAATATTCTGTAAAATCATGGGATTTTAAAGGAGAACATGAAGTTATAAATCATGGAGTTGATACGAAAGTCTTTAATAATAAAAAAATAAAAAGAGAAAATAATATTTTAAGTGTTGTTAATGATTGGCAAAATAGAGATTATGAATGTGGATTTACATTATGGCAAAATATAACAAAAGATATGCCAGTAATTGTAATTGGCAGCAATCTTGGGCTTTCTGAACCAGCTAAAAATATCGATGATTTAGTCAATGGTTATAATAGATCTAGCATATTTTTAAATACATCAATATTTAGTCCATTGCCAACCACTTTAATAGAAGCTATGGCATGTGGGTGCTGTGTTATTACTACTGCAAATGGTATGTGTTCAGAAATAATAAAAAATGGCGTAAACGGATTTATTTCAAATGATGAAAATGAACTCAAGTCTTTCTTAAATAATTGTTTAAAAAATCCTTCTTTATGCAGGAAAATGGGTGATGAAGCAAGAAAGACAATACTTGAAAATTTTTCTTTAGAATCTTTTACGAATAGATGGAATGAAGTTTTACAAAAGGCAGTAACCAAAAACTGGTGGGAATTATGAAAATAAATATAGGAATACCATTCTTTAAAGAAGATGTCGAGGACAGTGAGTTTACATATATAAGCCCATTTCCAACATCGTCTGAAAGTGTTTTATATTGTCATTATCAAGATTTAAGTAAAATTGCAGATGATGGTGAACTAGATGCTATTTCCTGCAAAAGAGTTTTAAATTTTATAAGTCATTTAGAAATAAAAGATACTATTAAACATTGGTGCAAAAAATTAAAGCACGAAGGAAAATTATTTTTATTTTTTGAAGATATTATTGAATTATGCAGATTAATAACAATTGGATCTATTAAAGAACAAGATATTTCACAATATGTTTATGGCGGTCAAGAAGAAGGATGGAACTTTAAAAAATCTGGATTTACAATACCTTTTATAAAAAATATACTTGTAGAAAATGGTATGATAATAGAGAATGTTAAACTTGACTCATTTTACTGTTATATAGAATCAAGGAGAAAATAATGCTAGGAAGTGTTCATACATCATGTAAAGATTGTATTTTTGCTATTTATTCTGATAAAACACAAACGGACTGCTCTTTTGATAAAATAAAAAAGCTTAAAGAAAATGGTGTTGCTGTAGATGAATCATTTGATGATGAAAAAGAATTTTTTGTAATTAACAATCATGCTTGTATGACATATAGACCTCCAATTTTTTTAGAAGGAAAAACATTTGAAGAAGCAAAGCAGAGTGCTAGAGATAGATGTTCAGTTAGAATTGGTTGTTTAGTTATGATAAAAGAAAATCAGGAAAATTTAATTAGAATTATAGATAGCATTTGCAATCAAACCAAACAATTTAGTGAAGTAATTTTTTGTGCCAATC
>Ga0102828_1000014_pt1 | contig 35368 bp, 46 predicted proteins | sample ColrivemetaGS541_FD_78196 | JGI IMG/M metagenome (GOLD analysis project Ga0102828, IMG submission 78196) | Estuarine microbial communities from the Columbia River estuary - Freshwater metaG S.541 | ecosystem: Environmental > Aquatic > Marine > Intertidal zone > Estuary | place: USA: Columbia...
CGACGACTACACGCCAAAAGTAATCAGCCCAAACCGCTGGGAAGTGAATGTGCAGATTGAAATTACCGATTTGGTAACCCTCAGTATCGACGACCTCGTCGGTCAGATCGAAGGCCTCGCCAATGCCACTGGCCCGACCTACGACGCGCTCAACACCGCGCTAACCGACTACGTAACGCCGAATTAAATTTATACATTATCAAGAGCATAAATATGGCCTCCCTAACAGAAACTTTAGCGCTAATCGAGCAACTGGTCGCCGATCTTGAAAGCCTCGCGTTCGGTGACGACGCAACCAGCGTTACCCACAGCGGCCAAACTCGCGACAGCGTAGCAAAGGCCATTAAAGGTAAATTCGATGCAATTCAGGCAATGGTTCAGGGGCGATTGACCTACGAAACGAAAACACTCATGGATGCAGCGGGAGCGCCTCCGGCTGGTGAGTTAGCGGAAGTATGGAATGATCTGAAGCTTGAAAATAATGGTCTTTATGGTTGGGATGGGACAGATTGGGTTAAAAGTACTTATGATCCATTAAAAGAATATCAAGAATTAAAACGCCGCGCACAAGGTCTTGAATTTAAAGCGGTGTCATCGTTTGATAAATATACGTCATCTGCTAGTGATGATATTACTCCGGTTTTAGTTACAGAAGTCGGAGCAAATAAATTATCGGTGCTTGGGCATAATGATGCAGGGGAATTGGAGTTTACGGCAACGCCAGAAACGGCCCACCGTCTTGTGCGAAGCGGAATAAGTGCGGCAGGTGCAATACCTGTTAATTATTGTTCGGCGTTAGATGATATTTCAATGGCATATTGCACAGACGATACAGAGCCTAAAATTATTGCCGCAATAATGAAAGACGGCTCGATATTGCAAGGGGATAGCTCTTATGATGGTTTGCGTATAGCGAACTATCCGGTTGTTTATCATATTGTTAATGATGGTCAATCGCAAAGCCTAGGAACAACCGCATCGCCTATTTTAACGTCTCCGGGTGATATTCACGGTTATATAATGGCTAACGGTAATTTAATCAGTAAAACTGATTTCTATCCGTTAAAGAGCGGCGGAGAGAATAATGTGGAAACACCAGCGTCAGGAATTATCGAAGGATTGATAAATTGGCTGATTGAAAAAAAGAATATTAATATATCAGGCAAGAAATTCAAATTTGCCGCTAGCTGTCCGGGCGTTGGTGGTAGTACGATTGATCGTTACGTTCCGGGAGGTTGGTATTATGATGGTTTTTTTGATCAAGTTTACGGAATAAAGTCTGCCGCTGAACAGATGGGTTATCAGTATCAAATTCATGCGTTTACGTGGTCACTCGGCGGAACTGATATGAACAGCGGTACTTTGTATCAAGATTATTACGATAATCTTTTACTACTGAGATCAGATCGAGAGGCACAGCTAAGGACAACATTTGGAAACCCATTACTAAAGCTGCATTGCATAACGTGGCAAAACGGGCAGCGTGTAGCTAGCGGTGTATTGCGCACAATGGATGTGCCAAACGCTCAATGGTATGCTTCAAAAAATGTACCTGAAATCTATTGTGCATGTCCTTACTATCATTTTCAGTTTAACGACTCTGTGCATTTAACAAACCTATCCAGCAAGGCATTGGGATATTATTTTCAGCGTGTATATCGAGAGGTTGTATTACTTGGGAATGATTGGAAGCCTGTACAGCCAGAGAGCATTACGGCGGTAGGTTCAACGGTTTATGTATCTTTCCATGTTCCTACCGGCGCACTAAAATTTGATCGTGATCTAATTATTAATACGCCCGCAAATGAAGGTTTCAGGGTTTTAGATGATACCGGCGAGCTAACAATCACAGCCGTTCGAATTATTGGTGGGAAAAAGGTTGAAATTGACGTTTTAGAAACAATCGGAGCAAATCCCCGCTTGAGTTATGCGGAAGTTTTCGATGGATCTGGGGTGACAACAGACAACAATCACCCGCGAGGCACTCTGCGAGATAGCGCCGGTGATATTGAGCAGTTAACAGAATATGAAATAGATGACAACGGTGGCCCTACTGTGTTCCCGTTGCATAATTTCTGTGTGACATTTAACGAAACAATTAACTGAGGCTATAATAATGCCAGCAAATAATTTTCCAGTAATTAAGCTAACCGGAATTACATCGCCAAATGCTAACTTGTTGCCATTGAATGGCGTTGATTTATCAAAGCCAATGGGCATTGTTAAAATTGATTTTGGTGATATCGCGGCTCCAGATTCAACGTGGAACGTAGCGGATACCGTTAGCGATAATTATGGCGGCGGGGTAACTTCGGAAGTTCCTGAATTTCAGGCTTTGGACACATTAGGTAATCTAACCCGTCTTTTCGTAACAACTGACGAATTATTTTTTGGTAATTCGGATCCGACAGGTGATGCCGCTGCGGAGGGGCAGGATTATATATTTTTGGCAGTGCCTGGATCGCTTGCTGCCTATCCATCGACTGGCGCATTAACGGCTAGCATATATTTAGATAATTTAGATCCCGGCAAAACTTATGATCTAGAGATGCTAGCCCGTCGAGATGCAACAGGAAATCGAACAGCGGAATATCACATCAACGATGGATTAACAAAAATAGTAAATGCGGCTAGTAATACTACAACTACAACTTGGGCGAGTGTTAGTCCAGACGAAAATGGTCGTATAAAGTTAACAATCGACAAAACAAATTACCAAACAGCACCGGGGTTTGGTTACATAAATTGGCTGACGGTTTCTGAAAACTAATGTCCCTCATCCTCAACACCATTTTTCACTCAGCCAGCACAACTGACTCGCCACTCTATTTATTAGAGCTGGCGTGTTCGGCGTGGCCTGCGCCGTTGCGTTATGCGGTATCCGCGCAAGACGAAACCGTTACGCTGCCGAGTGCTGAAACGGCGGTGTTTTTGTCGTCCGGCTTGGCGGTAGCACTGCCCGATCAGTCGGCGAGTGGATCGCAAGACATGGTATTTCAGTTCGACGGTGTCAGTATTATTGCCTTGGAATATATTGATTTAGCCATTGCCGATTATGCCGAGGTAACCGCAACGCTGTACACCTACACTCATTTACACCGCGATGCCCCGCAAAAGTCGCCGTTAACGCTGCAGGTTGTTAGTGCGGTTGCTGATAAAAAATCATTTCAGGCGGCGTGCAAGCACCGCGATGTGATTAACTCGCCGTTTCCTAAGTTGCGTTATACGCCAAAAATAACACCAGGGTTAAAGTATTACGCCTAATGAATATTCATTTATATCAGTCTATTCCCTACGTTGACGGTGGGCGAACCCTTGCCGGTTGCGATTGTTGGGGATTGGTGCGTTTGGTATTAAATACCGATTTTAATGTACTGTATTTGCCGAGTTTTGGCCGTGTAAGTGCTGGGCAATACGATGCGATGGATACCGCATTTAAAGATGGCGTAGAAGATTTTAAGCAAGTGCAAGAGCCGCAAGCGGGGGATGTAGCCTGTTGTTTTAATCAGTCGGGTAAAATGGCACACGTAGCGGTGGTAATTCATGGCGACCGTGGGCTAACCGCATTAGAAACCACCAGTAAATATGGTGTGCGTACCATGCAATTAGCTGCATTCGTAAAGCTGTATCATAACCCAGTTAAACCCGTGGAATTTTATCGCTATGCCTAAATTGCGTGTGTATTCGAATAAATTAAAAGACGAACACGAAAGCAATGATATTGCCGTGGGTGAATCATTCGCGGGTTATCTACAAAAAAATGTGCGGGATTATAGCGCAGGCCACGAGGCTGAATCGCAGTTTTCCGTAGCGTTGAATGGTGTGCTATTACCGCCTGCGGAGTGGAATACACCATTAAAAGAAAATGATGTGCTGGATGTTGTATTAGAGCCAAAGGGCACGGTTGCAATTGTTGCGGTGGTGTTGGCGGTAATTACAACGGTAGCGTCGATTCGTGCTATGAATGCGCTGGATATCCCCGATAATTACAACTCAACAACGCCCGATAGTAGCTCTATTTATTCGGTAAACGCGCAAGGCAACAAGCCTAAGCTGATGGGGCCGTGGCCTGAGCTGTTTGGTTTTCATAAAACCTACCCTGATTTAATTGCCTCGCCATGGCGCAAGTTTGTAGCGCATGAAGAATGGAAATATATTTTATTGGCAGTAACCAATGGCGAGTGTCAGTTAACAACGGCGGATATTTATATCGGCGATACGCCTGTATCCGAGTTGGGTAGTGATATTGATATCGCGATTTTTGCACCGGGTGATTTTGTTGGGTCTCACCCTGCGCATGCGCACATGTATAACGTGGCTGAGGTCGCGGGTGGTGGTGTCGAGCTGCTGGGTAAAATCCCTGATTATGATTTTACATATACCAGCGGAGTTGGCGACACGGTGTATTTGTGGGAGGTTCAGGCAAATCCAAAGCAATTAATGATGGCTTCCTATTTTGTCAGTGAGCCTGGTGTTGCTAGCCGTATGTTCGACGAGAATTGGGCCGAGGATTACTACGCAACATACGATACCGCCCTTGAAGGATTGGTGGTGTATTTAACCGGTTATGCGGGTTATTACCGCGTAACGAAGGGCGGCGCTATTCCTACGTTTCAGCGAGTGGATCCGGTAACGTTTGAATACGACACCAGTTGGACTGGGTTTGGCACGGAGGGTGATATAGCGCAGGGCTATTGGAATACCGTGTTAGATGCGGATTATGGCGAGTATGCTGGTTGGTTTAATGCAGTTCCTGAGGGACAGCAGACCGACGCCATTAGTTTTGATTTTCAGTTCCCCGAGGGTTTGACAGCGCTTGACGCTAACAACACGCCGCAAGAGCGTTCGGTGACGATTGAAATTGACTATCGCACCGGCGCGGGTGGTGCAATCACGACAGAAACCGAAACATTCACTGAGGCAACGTTAAATGAGCGGGGCTATACCATTACTAAATACGTTCCGTTGGGTGAGTATCAGGTTCGTTGCCGCGTAACCACTTATGCCGCCAACGATTTAAAAATAAAAGACCGCTGTATGTGGACGGGTTTGCGTAGCGAGTTTTATGGCGTTTACACGTATCCTGGCACGGTGATCGCGATGGCAATTAAAGGCACGCACCGTCTAAGCGGTATTGCAAGCCAAAAAGTTAATTGTAGGCCCACACGCAAGCTGCCAGTGCTGCAATACAGCGGTGGCGTATACAGTTGGACTGCGCCACAAATAACGCGCTCGGTATCCGCTGCGGCGGGCTATGTGTGTAAGCAAGGCGGCAATACCGACGAGCAAATAGATCTTGCTGAACTGTATCGCATTGGCCAGATCCTTGATGGTCGTGGTGATTATTTCGATGGCATATTCGATAGCGACACAACCACATGGGAGGCATTAAAACGCATACTCGCCGTGGGGTTTGCGCAGCCGATTATCGACCACGGCCAGATCGTGCCGGTGCGCGATGATCTACGCACCGATCTTGGCACACAATTCAGCGAAGCGAATTTAAAAAAAGGCACGGGCTTTAAAGAAAAAACGATTTTACCCGGCGAGGCCTCCGATAAATACGACGGCTGCGAAGTGGAATATACCGACCCCGACACATGGAAAAGCGCGACTGTTAAATGCTTGCTGCCTGGGCAAGGGGGCGTAAATCTTGAAAAAGTACGCATGTATGGTGATATCGATCGAACGCGGGCATACCAGTTTGGGATGCGTCGTTTAGCCGCTAGGCGCTACCGCAACCGCACTATCGAATTTACGACAGAAATGGATGCGCTCGGGCAGCGCTATCTCGATCCTATTCAGATCGGCTGGACCATGCCGCACCGTAGTCAAACGGGCTATGTGCGTGAGGTGATCGGCAATGTGTTGCGGCTTAGCGAGCCAGTGGCATTTACAACCGGCGAAAACCATACGGTAATTGTTAGCGAGCCAGATGGCACCGCTAACGGGCCATACGTTGCCACGGCGGGTGACGACGATTATCACATAGTGCTGGATACGCCCTTGAGCTTTTCGCCTGATTTTAGCGGCAAGATCGAGCCGCCCAAATATCAGTTTGGGCCAGACGGCAAACGCTCATTGAGTATGCTGCTGGATAAAATGACGCCAAACGGCATGGATAGTGCGAACGTTGTGTGTGTGATTAACGACCCGCGAGTATACGACTACGACGATGCAACGCCGCCGGTAGACGCTTAAATCGTCTTCAAAAACGCGACCAGTGTCCTCCGCTGGTCTTCCTTTGCTGTTGCAACCACTCTTAGAAACTCCTTCACTAAATCACGCCTACGCGGGCAATTCAGTGCTTCTAGCTGCTCATCTATAAATTCCCGATTCCGTGCGGGAAGGTCTTCAATGCGCTTGATTACGCCTGACTTGTCGCCATAAAACAGCCAATACCCTGTTACACCTGTTAGGCTGGTGAATACGACGTAAAATAGCGGGGGCGGTTGCGTGCGAGTTGGGCGATATCCTCGCGTGCCTTGCTTCTCCCAATTTCTATACGACTTTTCTGTGATCGTTTCTGATCCGTTGATCTCAAGGATCGTGTTTATCTCACTGACGAATCTTGCTACTGACGTAAAACCCGCGTCCTTGCGGGCCGAATGCATTCTCAGCCCAAACGTGTCTCTATACATTTATCACCCAAAAACTACAGGATTTTTGCCCGCTGCGGACAAATTGCATCAAAATTAACCCTAGCGGGAAAAGAACAGATGTAAAGTAATTGACGTATATAGTCTGATGGGTAATGTTTGGATTACGCACTGAAGCGGCGTTTAATAAACAAGGAGTAGTCAGATGACTAACATAATCCCGATTGAAGAAACCCACCAACGCTGGATCGTACAGATTATTGACGGCCGCGTGATGTGCGCTCAAAAAATACCATTCAATGCGGTTGTCATGCCCATTGATGCGCTGCCCGACGTAGTGGCCGATAGGTCATTAGTTGATGATAATTTGGCGCGGCGTATTGCGGATGAGTGTGCGAGAAGGGCTTAGTTGCCCGATAACAACAATAGGGATGTTCATTATGCTAAATAACTATCCTGCAATCATCACTGCGCCTCAGCGCTGGATCACAGAAATCACCCCACTGGTGCCGTCCGGCACGTGCAAAGAATCTCACATTATCACGTAGTGATACGCCTTGAAGACATAACAAATTTATTGATGGATAAACTCATCATTAGCGAAGAAATCGCAGAACAAGCGCTCAAGGCTCTGGTTGGGTGTCACTGATTCGCTAGCATTGCCCAGCCGCGCACCATGGGGCGATTTGTTGATGAGCATATGCGGGCTGTGGGTTTTGAAGGGGTGATATGAAAGTTATCCACATATCACAATCTAAATTTTAAAAATAGGGCAAGCTGCGCCATGTTGTATTGTACGTAACGCACGGTTAGACTAAATGAAGTTGGTCGGGTGATGCTGAATTTCAGGCAAAAAAAACCCAGTGTTGGCGCACTGGGTCTCGATCAACAAAGCACTGCTTTGCTGCCCATATTTGCAAATGTAGTGCTCCTTACTCATTGAGTCAAGACAGAATTGTCAAGACTGAACTATGGGAGCCTTATATGGCTAACAAACGAAGAAGTAAATTTGAACGTTTCAAGCTGGTGTTGCTGGTGATTCGAGCGCTTGCTCGTTTGAAGCAGGTCGTATTTCCCTTTGGTGATGTGGTAGCGCCGTGGGTGTTGGATTGTTTTGATCAGATAGCGATATGGAGTGCTGAGATTATTGAAGCTCTCAAGGATTTTGATATCTGGTAGGGTTGTTTGCGCTCAAGGATGAGATATTAAGGGGTCTTTGCAGGCTGGGTATCCCTCTGGGACTTTGCCGCGTTTGTTCCTTTTGGTAACGCAGTATTGATGGAATTTACTTTTTCTTAGCCCGCACTGCGCAGCCATGCTTTTAATGAGGTCGGGGCCAAATGGTGCCTTCGGGCAATCAACAGTCACTTTTGTAAATTTCCCGTTGACGTATCCAACCCATTGCTCATGAGAGGTGCCGTTTTGGGGTCTTGGTTCTAGCCCGAGCCATCTAAGTGTGTCTTTGACTTGTCTGCAATCTAGTGGTGGTAGTTTTCGACCTAACAACTATTAGCCCTCCTTGGCTGGTGTGCTTTATGCGCATTCTCTAGGATGCATTTTTTCAGAGAATACACTTAGATACTCGCTGCGGGTTTTGGCTTTGTTCTTGAGTGCGATTGAGAATGAAAGTGCCTTCACGATGACTCTTATGATGTGGTACTCAATCATCACTGACATTGGTGACTTTCTATTCATTAGCTCGTCATAGTGTTCGCGATCAATGGTTGCTGCTTCGTGTATGTAGGTGCAAATTTGTGCATGAAGCTTTGTGGTTGCATCATGCAAGGAGTCTCCTTGCGCTGACAGACATAAGTCTACGCACGTAGCAACATACTGATCTCCACTTTTTTTCCCGTAGCAACGAAGATAAGTTTTAGCCATATGTTCTCTCCTTTTTGTGGTCTGCGTGACCGGTAGGGCTTTTGCCCTTATGTAATTGGTATAGTTTGTTTTTCAAGCTATGCCAGCTAGTCCGTTAGTTTTTACAATACTCTATAGTTTGAGTATTAATAGATCTTATTGTTATGTGCCTATGCTTTAGGCGCGGGCATGTTAATGCTAATAACGATTTCGGTAAATATATTCTGTAATCTTTACATTCGTAAAGCATTCTAATTGGTACCTATGTTGCCACCTAATGCGTAAAACATTCAATCCTATATATTTGGTTATTTCTATATATGTCAATAGATGTCGTGTTTGTCGTCAATATTTATAAGTTATAAGGATTTGTTGGTGGGTCTATTTTAGCTGTCGTATTTCACGCGGCCTTTCGGAATATACAGTGGTTTTTAGGGATAAAAATGTGGGTTTTGAGGCTGTTATTTTTACGAAAAAAACAGGTAAATTATTGTTTTTATTACATTTAGTTCTTGATTGTGATTCCTGTTGTCGCGGGTTCGATCCCCGTCGGCCACCCCACTTATACAAGCCTTTCAGTGTAAGCGTTCGCTAACATGTAGGCGTTTCGGAATATCTTATTCCGAATATACAGCATGTAATTTTGTACAGCATTAACGTTTCAAGTTGAAAAATAACATATTCACAGCGCGGGACCTTCGGCCCGCGTGCTCAGCGTTATGCGGATTTACGCTTTCTATAACGCAAGTCCAGCTCCTCAGTTTTAAATTCACATATAGCGCCGTTAGGGTGTTTAAGTTCATAGCACCATTCCCGACCTACAAAACCTCTTGGTATTGCCCGTAAAACCTCACATTTTGCATTTAGCCAGTAATTAAGACTTGCAGGCATGTTCACATCAATTTTTGATATGACCCGAACGGTCTGACCGGCTTCAAACACAGGATTCTCTTTTGGATTAGCTAGAATCGCTTTTAAAACATCTTCCATTCTTCAATACCCTACGCATAACAATGCGTTGTAAATGATTCACTGGCGTTCACAGTTAAACGCGGGGTTAGTGCGCTAAAGCGGCTTTCCCAGCCTTGATAGCCTCAACCGCCTCTGGGTCACCCTCGGTAATGTTCCAGCTTTCCAGTTCATTTGTAACTGCGCGCAGTGCTTCCTCTAATCTTGAGACGCGCTGCGATAGGTACATGATTCGGTCGCGGCCCATAGTGCATACCGCCTCGTGGTCGAGCTGGCCCCGCATCAGCATTCGTACCTTGTGAGCCACGTCAATATCGCTGTACTGCGCGCCGCACATTGTTTCTTTTTTAACTTCGTCGCCTGTCATAATCTTCTCCGTAGTTGGTCGCACACTAACAACACGCAGCACCATCGCTGCGCTGGACGCCCGTGGCGCCGGTGTGCTCGGGGTTATTCTCTTCACCGCGTCGCGGTGCCTTTGTTGAGTTTTAAATTGTACAGATCGGCCATCCGCTTGGTTTTGTGCCCTAGGTCTTTGCCGTCTGTACCCGCTTTTTTCTTCATGTCGTGCAATGTTACGTCTGTGATGCCGGTGGCGGTTTTCACGTTGGTGAGTGCTTTTTGTAGTGCTGATTTGCTGATTCGGTCGCCGCGGGTGTTGCGTATGATGGGGCGCTCGCGTATCGGTTCGATCTTTCCTGCTGGATATAAGCTGATCGCGGTATCGATGGCGGTTTGCAATCGATCGCTTATTTCGATGAGCTCGCCTTTTGAGCCTTTGCTGCGGATGATGCGCAGGTATTCGATGCCATCTTCGATGATTATGTCTTCGAGGTTGAGTTTGCATACTTCGTTACGGCGCAGGCCGCACAGATAGGCGATTTCTATAAATCCAAAAAACCACGGGGTTGTGCTGTTAAGTGCGGCTTCTAGCATTTGTAGATACTGTTCGTCGGTGATGTATACCTGGCGAGCGGTCTCTTGGAATTTTATCAGGCCATCGGCTGGGTTTTGTTCCATGCCTGCGAGATATTGGCGCAGCCACTTGAAAAACGCTTGTAAGCAGCTTAGGTGGCGATTGGCGGTGGTTGGCTTGGCTTTGCCCTGCAGGATGGTACCGTTCGACTGTGTGACGGTTTGCGGTGTGTTCCAATAGTCCATGTAGCGACGTATGTGGGTTGGTTTGACGTTGGTGGGGGTCATGGCTCCGAATACATGCCGAATGCCGTTGTGTGTGGCCTTGCTGGCTGGGTTGTTTGGGTTAACGGCCACCTCGATGTAGCGGCGGTAGTCTTCTTGAGTGAGCCGGTTTAGGCTGATGAATTTGTCAGACACCATGAATTTGTTGAGCCAGTAGTTTACGTCTTTAGCCGGGCGTGCTTCGACGACGGCGCGGTCGTAGGCGTCCATAACGCTGCGGCGTACTTCTACCGGCTCTATGACGTTGCCGTTGTCGTCGCGTTGCAGTTTGATGAGCGTTTGGCATTTGCCGCCTTTTGGGCGATATTCGTAAGACGATTTGCCGCGATATACGCGCGGCGGTAGCCAGTTGTCTGCAGTGGTTTTTCTTTTTCTGGGTGTCATTGTTTTGCCCTAAGCGAGGTTGAAGCCTTCGTCATCTTGCAGTTCTGATAATTGATCAGCAAGTTTTGCTGATTCGATACCTACCATTGAATCGATTAGGCTGCATGGCACTAGCGGTGATCCGTCGGAGGCAGGAATGAATGCAATATGCATGTTATTGAGCACAGCAATGCGGGCGGCTTTTTGTCGCTTGCCGGTGAGCGCTGTCATGTCTGCGTCTGTTAGAAAATAACTGGCCATATCGTTACCTAAGCTGCTTCTAGCTCTTCTTGCAGGTGTCTTATTAGCGTGGCATTGGCGGTATGATCGCGGTCCCACGGTTTGTGTAGTTCGAATAATTTAATGATATCGCGCTGGGTTTTTTCGAGATCGACGGTATGGTCCGGCACTAAGAAGAACCCGCTGCTGCATACTTGATTTAGGTTTTGTTTATCGACAAAGCTCCAATGCGTGTCATCGATGATTTTATTTATCTCGGTGCGCGTGAGTGGTGCTTTTATTGCATCGATTAGCGTTTTTGTACCTTGCTCAAAGCCGGTATCGATAAAAACTAATATCATAATTGCCCACGTATTTTTACGATCCAGTATCTCGTTGGCTTGGGCAATGCTGATGTGATGCTTTGGGTTTCCGGCTTCGGAGCCGAGCGAACCCATCATTGTGCCGTGCATGTAAAACGTGGTGCGTCTTACGTCATTTCGGTGACGTTGCGCGTTGCGGGCGGCGCAGGCATTTCGCGATTTTTTTTTGACTTTTTTCATATCTAAATCTCGGTTTAATTTAATTCAATAACACCTCGTTACGCGTCGATCTCGTACCTCGACGCGCGAACTCTTTGTTATAGGTACTCAAATTCGATCCTGTTGACTACGCTCATTGGGTTTGTGTCACCTGTCTTGTCATGGCTGATGAGAAAACCAACAAACTGATCCGGTGTCATTTCTGGAAAACCCTCACGAATACAGTCAGCTTGCGTTATGTCGCAAAGACACTCATCTCGCACAGAAATGACTCTGATCAATCCGAGTTTTTTTATTTTTTCACCTTTCTTTAAGCCCATCGCTTTTTCGACGCCGCAGATAACATCGCCGGGCTTGAGAAACGACCAGCCAAATCGCCGTGTTACTGTTTTAGTCTTTTCTTTAAACTGATTCGTAGTTAGAGCAAAACTCATATTTCTCGGCATATTCGTACCTATAACAATTCACTGTTGTCTTATTTCGCTCCGCTCAAAAGCAAAGCTCCGGGTTATCCCTTGTAATCTATTAGGCTGCGACCATGATCTGGACAACTGCATGTTTCTTTTTTACCGCCTTCCCAGCACTGTAGCGGGCGTGGCTCTGTATCTTCTGCGCCAATGTCACCGCTTAAAATATCGGTGGCGCTTTGGATCGCTTGGTATGCCCAGATAAACGGGGATGCGATTAGTGCAACAATTGCGATGATAATTACGGTTATTAGTACGGTTGTCGGGCTCATGCTGCTCTCCGGTTTTTCTGTTGTTGTTTTGTATTGGCTTTGGCGATGGCGGCTATTAAGCCTGGTGGCACTGAATTGCCTACCATTCGCACTTGAGCGGTTTTTGTGAGTGGTTTACCGTCGGCGGTGCGGTCGTGGATGTATCCGTCTGGAAAGCCTTGGGCTTTATATAATTCGTGCGGGGCCAGCATGCGCATGCCTATGTCGGTAATTTGATAGGTTTCGCCATTAATTTTTACTAGCACTAAACCAAAGCGGTCGTTGGTGGTGATGGTGTGCAGTGGTTGGTTGATGTCGCAGCCGTCTTTGTCGTTGCCGTAATATTTAATTAGAAATGCAGATACTAGGGCGTGATGATCTGTTGTTGTTATCGTGTCGAGTGGTGCGCGCATGTCGATACCTGCGCCTGTGTAATTTCCACCGTAGTGCTTAACTAGGAAAGCGGTTACCAGTGCAAAATGCCCGCCTTTAACGCCTGCGCATATTGTGCGCAGTGGTTCATCTAGGCGCATGTTGCGTTGGTTGCTGGCGTTGGCGTGTTCGGTGATGAATGGCGCCATTGTGGCAACGACTAATGCTGACTTTCCGTTGCCTTGGGTCATGATGGTGCCTAGCGGTTCTGCAACGCTATTGCCGCCGCCTGTGCCGAATTGACGATCTATGAATGCGTATTTATTTTTTTCTAAAATAAAAGGATCGTTCGATTCTAATACAAATTTACGCAGGCCTTTGGCGATGCGTGCCATGGTATTTTCTGCCAATGGCTTTGGGCGATTAAATATAGAGCGGCATGGTATGGACCAGTCGATACAGTCGGCTGCGGTTTTGTAAGGCAATAAGCCTTTGCTGTGAGTGGGTTCTGGCCATTGCACTTGTTGTCCGTCGCAGCGGGCGACCATAAAAAAGCGTTTACGGGTGGTGGGTATTCCGAAGTCGCAGGCGCGCAATTCTTTGGAATCGACGTTGTAGCCAAGGCCGGTAAATACTGGCGATATATCGAAGCCTAACGGCATGAATTCGCGCAATTCTTTTACCGCTGGGTGTGTTTTTTTAATGCCGGTGGTAAGCATTAATATAAATGCCTCGAAGGTTTCACCAGCGCGTTCTTTGATCGGTTGGCCTTCGGTGTTGAGCGGGCCCCATGTTTTAAATTCTTCGACGTTTTCTAAACTAATTTTTTCGGGGCGTTTGAGTATTGCCCATTTAATGACGATCCAAGCGAGGCCGCGAATTTCCTTCTTTTTGGGTTTTCCGCCACGGGCTTTGCTGTGGTGTGTGCAGTCGGGCGAAAAATGCGCCCATTCGACGGGCAGGCCGTGAGTGGCTTTTAGTGGGTCTACGTCCCATACCGATTCACAATAATGCTGTGTGTCTGGGTGGTTCACCTGGTGCATTGAAATCGCTTCGGCATTGTGATTGATTGCGATATCAACCGGACGTTTGAATGCCATTTCTAGCCCCATTGATGCACCGCCGCCGCCAGCGAAATTATCGACGATTAGGGCGTTGGGTAGGTGTAGGCCCATCTGGCCTTGGGTGGCGTTGTAGATGTGCATTAGATGGCCATCCCGTTTTTTTTATTCGGCGTTGCGATGGTGAGCATCATTCGATCAAGTTCAGCGTATAGCTGCTCAAGAGTGCCGTTATTGCTTATTACGATGTCGGCATCTTCTTTTGTGACTGTGCAGCTGTCTTCACTTTCTGCGGGCAGGCGGTTGCTGGCGTCGATCCAAATGGATAGATCAAAGAGGCCGGCGGCCTTGGTTGCATCAAACTCTTTTTTACTTCGAATCCCACAATAAATATCGTGATCTTGAAAAATTATTTCGCTTAATACGGCTGGGTTGTGGTGGCAATAATTACTAATTAATGCATACCAGATTTTGCGATGATTCCCGCGGTCGTTAAAGCATTCTTCAATCGTTTTGTAACCGTGGATATCTTTTAGCGCTGGGTAGATGATTGCTTCGCAGGCAGCCTCTGAGCTGCTTTTGAATGTTAGCCCGTACTTGTCGCGTAGGTATTCGCAGGCGGTGTCTTTTCCGTGACGGGCGTGGCCCATTATCATTAATTTCATGCTGTCACCACTGCAATTAGGGTTACGGTTAATAAAAATCCGATGGTGGCTAGGCCGTGTGTGGTGAAGTGTTTCATGCTGCTTTGCCTATTTTCTTTTTCGCGAGTTCGGCGAGTGCTGCTTTTTCAGCGGCTTTTTTCTCGCGGTAGCGTTGGCGGGCTTTTGCATTTTTGGTGCGCTGGGCGTTGGCGCGATTGCAAAGCTCGGTTTGGGTGAGGGGTTTGGTTTCGTGAATCGTTGAGTTGGTTTTGCGCCAGCCGGCGGTTTTTTTGGCTTTTTCGCGGGCTGCGGCTTTTTTGCGGGCGTCGTCGCTGTTGACGATATTTTCACTGGCGTAGGCGTCTGGGCCGTAGTCCAGCACGTTTACCTTGCCGCCTTTTGCTAAATAGGCAGCTACGTCGGCGGCGATTGATTCGGCTTTGGCTTGGTGCTTTGAGCTTGGGTTATGTGCTGGCATGACGTTCTCCTAGGCGATTTCGCCGGTTGTATCTGCAAATATGTAAATCGGGTTGGCAAATTCTTTGGCGGGTACGCCATGGCTAAAAACACCGATAAAATTACCGTCGATTAATTGTTTGCACTGCGATGTGACAGTTTCGTCTGGGGCCAGTTGGCGCGCTGCGAGGGTATTTAGTACCGGTGGTTTTGGCAGTATGTGTGCGTTCATGGCGTGTTCCTTAGCGGTTAGTGTTTTGCGTTCTGCCAAGCGATACGGCGTATTTCGGGTGTTGGCATGGTCAGCCCGCGCATGAATAGAAGTTTTTCGTAGTCGCTGGTTATGGCGGTGATATATGCGTTGCGTGATAGGTCTCCAACGCATTTGCAATCTATTGCGCCGGTGCCATTGCAGTCTTTGCACTCGCGTTCTTGTTCGCACTCGCAGCATTCCGTCTCGCCAATACCGTTGCATTCCGGACATGGGTGTTTTCGAGTGCTTTCACATTTTTTGCATGCAGGTGAAAGATCAGAGATGTTCTTTATCCATGCTTCATAGCTGAACGGGCTTGGCATGGGTGGTGGTGGTAAATGTGGTAGTGCGAGTAAATTGTTCATGAGTAGCTTCTCTGTTGTCGTTTGTTAGGTTCGCGGCTTCCTTGCCGCTTCACGTCTCGGGTGCGTGATTAGTGGCTCACCAGCGCGGCAATTTCGGCAATTTTTTGATGTGCTAGCGCTGGGTTTGTGCGGTAGTTGGCGATTTGTCGGGCGTGGGCGGTGTCGCCTTTGAGTAGTGCGCGCAGGTAGTCGAGGCCTGCAGGGCGCACGAGTAGCATGGTGTGGATGCGCCATGTTTTGCCAACGTGGTAGCTGGTTGTTTCGGTGTCGAACAGGTGGTTTACGTGCGGACGCGGGGTGTTGCGGCGCAGGTTGTCGGTGTATAGGTCGCCGTGCTCGCGTAGTTTTGCGAGTAGTTCGCGTGGGCCTATGTTGAGCTTATGCGCGGCGGTGGTGTATGGGGTGCTCATGATGCACCGCCTAGTTTTAAGTCAATCAGCAGCTTTTGAGGGCTTGGGAGTTTTGGGAGTTGTTCAAAGGCGTCTAGTACTGCGTCTTGTATTTCGGTGGTATAAATTGATGAGAGGTCGATGAGTGATTTTCGATCGCCTATGAAAAATCCATGTTGTTGAATGGCTTGCTTGATAGCTAGCTGGCGTACGGTGGCAAACGCAGGGTTGTTGTAGCTTTGTACGCAATCAATAAGGGATGCGGTGATCCAGTAGTTTTTACGGCATTCAACTATTGCAGTTTGCAACTCGGCTGGCAAGGTTGGATGGCTCATGCTTTCACCTCGGCGGTGATGTGGTGTATGTCGATTTCGGCATAGGTGCCTTCACCGATAACAACGCGGCCGCATTGGGCTTCGATGGTGTCCATTGCTTCGAGCCAATCGGGGCGCGTTAGCACTGCTGGGTGTAGGATGATGTCTGCCATGGTGGTTGCTCTTTAACAACTATTTGTTGTCAAAGAGTACAACAAAAACTTAACTAGTCAACAACAAAATGTTGTTTTTTGTTGTTTAATTAGATTGATATAGTTTTGATAATTATCTTCGAGGATTTTACGGTGAGTAAATCTGATGGCACGGAGCCAAACAATAAGCTGATCATATCGTTCTTGGTATTTGGTGTGCTTGTTGGGGTTATTTTGTTTGCGGCTGGGACGGCTAAAAAGAAAGATAGGGAGGAGGAGCTTAAGTACAGGATGAGCTTAGCTTCAAAAGCGGCTGATATTAAGCCTGTTGAGGTTAAGCCCTATACCGCATGGAGTACCCATAATTCAGTAGATGAAATGACGGGAGGTGTCTCTGCATACGCCACGTCAGAGATGTTTCCGGCTTCTGCTCCTATGGCTTTCCCATATTCTGATATTACATCTTATATAGGCATCGGTTGCGATAAGAGTTCTCTGTGGGCTTATGTCGGGTTCAGTGATATACCAAATTTGATGGGTGGCGATTGGGATTCCGATGGCAGAACATACAATTATAGGGTTAGATGGGATTCTGAAGTTATTAAGACTAGTTTTTATCATTCTGTTGGGGGGAGGGCCATTCATTTTAATAATGAATTAGAAGCGGTTAATCTTATTAAAGCGCACAAAATAATGCGATTAGAAGTTAATTGGCATGGTAATGGTCTTGTATATTTTGACTATAATTTAACGGGATCTTCTAAAGCTATTTCTGAAATGATGAACACTTGTGGGCGTTAAGGTAGTATCGCCCCAATAATCTTGGCTGTTACTTTAAATGGCTCGGCTACGGGCGGGAATTGAGGGTTTAGTGGTATTAGTAGCTCGGTCCCGCCTTCCATATATAGCTGCCTGAATGTGGTTACTTTGTTTGGGCGGTTAGTCAGTTCTGCAATGACTACATCCCCGTTTTTGCATCTATTTGACTGTTCGGGATCTGCAAAAACTATTGATCCAACTGGGTATGCTCTGCCGAACGATGGGTGCATGGCGTTCGCTGAGTTTGGCTCGCCTTCGATCAGTAACGCGAATGTATTTTTGTTATGATCAAAAGGGCATAATACAGATCGGGTTGGGCTTTGGTCTGTATCTAATTCCCTAATTGTATATAGCGGCACTTTGTAAATTGATGCGTAGTTAAGAGTATCTTCCTTAACTTCATTATTACTCCCAAACATTAGCCATTCTGGCGTTACGTTTAATATTTCAGCTATCTTGCCAATGTGCTTGCTGTGCTTTGTTCTTCCTGAGCAGATGAATTGCACGGCCTGCTGACTGACACCTAGCTTTTCGGCTAGTTCAACTTGTGTTAAGTCGGCTTTTTCTAATGACTGCTTTAGTCGGTCGCCAAGGCTATTCATGCAAAACTCATAAAGTTTGTAGTTTTCCTAATATTACAAGAAAACATTGTATTCGACGAACTACATTTAGTTGTTGACGAAATACAACTAATACTAGTAATCTCTACTATATTGCTATTTAGGAGGTATCTATGAGCGAGCAACGAGAGGTTACAAAGAAGGCTATAAAGGCATTGGGCGGGCAAGTTGCCGTGGCTGATGATCTTGGTGTTAGCCAGCAAGCTGTTAGTCAGTGGGTATCGCGTAAGGGTGTTATTCCTGTTGAGCATATTCTTCATGTGGAAAAACTCCTTAAAGATGTGGGGTCTGATGTGGATCGGTACGAGCTGCGGCCAGATATTTATGGTGATCGTCCTTTCTCTGTTTCTTCGGAATCTACAACTGCAGCGTAATTAAATGATGGCGCTGTGACTGGTGTCTGGCGACATTTTTTGTAAAGGGGATAAATGTATGAGTCATGAGAGATTTCGGGTTTTCCCGCACGTTGATTTGCGTGATGCGTTGCGGCGCGATTTAAAGCGCATGCCTGGCGGTTTGGCGTCGGCGGCTCCGGTGATTGGCGTCAGTAGTGCGCAATGTATTGCTAATTATACGTGCAGTACTAAGCGCGGTTTTTTGGTATGTGATCCTGATTCTGCGCCGCGTTTTCAGTCGGCTATGTCATCTATGACGTTAGATCAGTTTGAATTAGCGTTGGATTATTGCGCGGGTGTGAATGTTGCTCATGCGGTGGCGGAGGCGGCGGGCGGGATGTTTATTCAGACTGTGTATGCGGATATTGAGGGCGATTTGATTCCTCAGTTGTCGTTGGCTATTGAGCGGCTTGGTGCGTTAACGCGGACGGTGACGGAGGCGGTTGCAGATCATCGTGTAACGGGGGCTGAGCTTAAGGCCGTGAAGTTGGATCAGGTGAGCTTGCGTGAGGCGGTGGATCGCTTGGTGGCTATTGTAGAAAAAATGCGGGATTAGTTTGCGCAATTTTTGGCGGAATTTTCGAATTTTTTTGAGGCTGCTATGGGTGATGTTATCGGTATGAATCGGCAGTATTCAGGGCGTTTTTGGATGATTAATGAGGATGAGGATGCTGCGCTTGAGTATCTGCCTCATCGTGATCAGGTTTTGTATTTGCGGGGTATTAAGCCGCATTTGGATATGTCTACGGGGTTGGTGGGTGTGGCTCGGCGGTTGAGCTATAAGGGGCTGGCTGAGCTGTTGGAGGAGCACAGGGCGCGGGGTAGTACGGTTGCGCGGGTTTCGGTTTCTAAACAGGCGGTTCGTGAGTGTGTAAAGCGGCTGACGGGGGCGGGTTTGTTGGATCAGGTTCGGTCTGGCGGGCGAGCGGAATGGCTTGTTTTTCGATTGCCTTTGGCTCATGCGGTATCAATCCGTTTTCAGGAGGAACAACGCATGAACAACACACCTAGAGCAACACACCTCAAGCCAGTAATGGTGCGGCCTACAGATGTAGGAACAACGCATGAACAACACACCATGAACAACACACATCAAGAGATCAAGATATATAACTCTACTAACGTAGAGTGTCTTAAACCTGCGGTTTTAGACGCTGGCGTTGGTTGTGATGATTTTGGTGCTGGCGATCAGGATGTGTTGGGTAATTGCCCTCATGCTGAGATTTTGGCGTTGTGGGCTGAGGTGTTGCCGATGTGTAAACAGCCTAAGCGGGCGCTGTGGTCGCAGGGTGCTGGGGCTGCGAATTTGGGGCATCGTTGGCGTCAGGCTGCGCGTATTCAGCACAGTGCGGAAAATCGCACGCTGTACCACGATCGTGAGAGTGGTTTGCTTTGGTGGCGGCAGTTGTTTGTGTATATCGCGAAGCATTGCCCGTTGTTAACAGCTGATGATACCAAGTGGTTTGATCTGCGCTGGTTGGTTAAAAAAGAGAATTTCTTAAAAACCCTAGATAAAAAATACGAGGGCTGAGCATGAGGCAGTTATGGAGCCGCGAGGCTGAGCAGTCGGTATTGGGTGCGGTGATGTTGGATGAGTCGGTGTTTGATGATTTGGCGGCTGTTGGTTTGGTTGCAGATATGTTTTACGACCCTAAGCACCGTTTGATTTTTGCGGTTACGGGAGTGTTGGCGGGTGAGCATTCGCCGCTAGATGTGGTGACGATTGCTGAGCGATTGGAGCAGCGCGGGGAGTTGGCGCGGGTTGGCGGTGCTGGGTATTTGTCGTCGTTGTCGGATGTGGTGCCGTCGGTGGATAACGCGGTGGCGTATGCGGGCTTGGTGCGTGAGTATTCGATTGAGCGGTCATATCTTGAGGCGGCGATCAATATGCGTGCGGTGCTTGAGGATGAGTCTTTTCCTGATCATTCAAGCCGTGTGGCGGCGTTGCAACAGATTTTGTTGAATACTGAGCGTGATGAGCGTGCGCAGACAATGCAGCCGCTTGGTGCGGCTTTGAAGGCAATGGTTGAGGATGTTTCGACGGCGTTTGAGGGCGGCGGTTTGACTGGCTTGGCGACGGGTTGGAAACATATTGATTATCGTTTGGGTGGGTTTCAGCCTGCTGATTTTGTGGTTGTTGGTGCGCGTCCGGGCATGGGTAAAACAGCGTATTTGCTGAATATTGTTCGCCATGTTGCTGCTGAGCAGAATTTGAATGCGTTGGTGTTTAGCTTGGAAATGCCTAACAAGCAGTTGGCTGGGCGGATGACGGCGGCGGTTGGATCGGTGAATCTTGGATTGATTAAATCGGGCAAGGTGTTGGGTATTGATGAGCAGTGTTCGAAATTTGGTGCTGCTGTTACGACGCTGACGAATGTGTCTGATCGGGTGTGGCTGGATGACGAGGGCTCGATCACGATTAGTGAGATTGTGGCGCGGGCTAAGCGATTTCACCGTAAAAAGCCGCTTGGTTTGGTGGCGGTGGATCATATCGGGTTGGTTGAGAGCACGCTTAAAACTGAGAACGAACCTCAGCGTATTGCGCAGGTTTCGCGGGCGCTCAAGAAGCTGGCGAAGGAGCTGGATTGCCCTGTGATTGCTTTGTGTCAGGTGAATCGTGAGTGTGAAAAACGCGGCAATAAACGACCTAACATGAGTGATTTGCGCATGAGTGGGGCGATTGAGCAGGATGCGGATATTATTCAGTTTTTGTACCGTGATGATTACTACAACGAGGATAACAGTCAGACGCCTGGGCAGGTTGAGGTGATATCGGCGAAGGTGCGTACTGGCGAGCGCGGTACGGATTATCTGGCATGGACGGGTGCCTATCAGCGTATGGATTCAATGGAGCGGCCAGAAGGTTCTAGTTCGGCCGGCGGGGATGGGGATTTCGTATGACTAAGCGTGTATTGAGTAAGTTGCAGCGTGACGATGTGCGTAGCAATTGTTTGTATTGGGCTGAGTGGAATTCTAGCAATCCTATGGGGTTTACGTCTTCTCAGTTGGGGGTTTCTCCCTCCGGCGAGTTTGGTTCTCGGGTTCCCTATACGGCTGGGGTTGAAGCGGTTGAAGCGGGCATGAGTGACTTGCGGGCGGCTGGGTTTGATGGTGATTTGTTGGTTGTTTGGCTGTTTCGTGAGTTTGCGATTGATTTCTCTGAAGTTGAACGGGCGAGGCGCATGGGGGTTTCGTTGAGTGCGTATCAGCGTTTTGAGGATCGGACGTTTGTTGTTATTCATACTCAGTTGGTGGCGTATGGGGTGGTTGGTGGTAAAAAAGTTGCTTCGTAAGTTATTGATTATTAAGGTTTAAAAAATAAAGTTTCGGCACGTTTGAAAATAGTAGTTGTAAACGTGACCTTTTTTATACATTATCCACCTAGCGTCTAGTTAAGCGCCCGAAAGAAAAGAACCCAGTCATTGTGCTGGGTTTTTTCGTTTCTGGGGTTTGATTGGATGGGTTTACCTGATTGGTTGATGATTGTCCTTTGCCCACTTCGCGTGGGCTTTTTTGTTTCTGAGGCTGATATGCGTTCAGTGGTGTTGCTCCGTGATCCTTCGAGTGATCAGGGCACATTGGGGCGCGTGTTTGTCGATTGGCGTTTGTTTGTTCGTTCTATCGAGTTACCGGCGCGGAATAACAAGACCAACATCAGCTGTATTTTGCCCGCGGGCACTTACCGTTGTGTGTGGCATAAGTCGCCTAAGTACGGCTGGTGCTACATGGTAACGGGTGTGCCTGGGCGCTCATTGATTTTGATTCATGCCGCGAATTGGGCGGGTGATCGGGCGATGGGTTATCGCTCTGATTTGCGTGGCTGTATTGCGTTGGGTATGCGTGCCGGTCGGTTAGCCGGTCAGTTATCTGTACTGGCGAGTAAGCAAGCGGTGAGTAAGTTTAATCGTGTGATGGCTAAGCAGCCGTTTGATTTAATTATTTTGGAGGCTGCATGATCGAGTCGTTGTTGTCTGGCGGTCTTGTGGGCCTCTTTGGTTCGTTAGCCAGTAATGTGTTTGGTTATTTCAAGACCAAGCAAGAGCATAAGCAAAGCATTGAGTTGCGTAAGCTCGATGCGAATATCAGTGCGATGGAGCATAAGCAGGCGTTAGAGCAGATCAAAGCTGAGGCTCAATATCGTGAGCGTGAGTTATCGATCAATGCTGAGCGTGATGTTGATGTTGCTTCATACGCCGCGCTGGCTGATAGCTATAAGCTGGATGCTGCATACACAGGCGACAATAAGCTGATGCTGATTGCTGAGTTCGTTAAGAAGCTAACACGGCCAGTGCTGACGTTCGTGCTCGTGTTCCTGACGACTGCGATCTATTTCGCGGGTGATGACGTTATCCGTGATCTGGTTGCTCGGGCAATCATTGCGCTGACTGCGACGTGTGTATCGTGGTGGTTTGCTGATCGTCAGATAGCTAAGCATGTGAGTGCTAAGGTGTTTGGCGCATGAGTAGTGCAGTACATGATGTAGTAATGGAACGAGCGGCAAGCGTCGCGGCTTATGGAACGAGTGGAGCTGTTGCTGTGACAGGGTTCAGTATGAACGAGTTGTTCGGCTTGATCGGTGTTGCCTTGGCTGCGGCTACGTTCGCAGTTAATTGGTATTACAAAGAGCGAGCAGACCGGCGGGCAGAACGTGAGCAGGCTCGTAAGGAATGGGCTTCACTCAATAAGTCGGTTGGCAATGATTGCTCTGGCAAATAGCCAAGGTACTTCCGTAGGGGTCTAGCATACGCAAACGGAGAGCGCAGATTTTGGCTACAGATGAAAGTCTGGGAGGGGGTTATAATACCCCTTTGATTTTATTGAGGTTTTCCATTTGTCTAATTTGATTGATCTCAATTCAGCAGCCAAGCAAATTACGTTTTGTGAGCTGGTTGGTGTATCGCAATCGGCAATAGCCCAGCATGTTAAAAAAGGTCGGCTGAAATCAGGCGGCACTTACGGCGAGTGGTTGCTCGCGTATACAGAACACATCCGAAATGAAGCATCCGGTCGCGGCGGTGATCATCAAGCCAGTTTGACGGCGGTGCGCATTATGGAAATGCACGAAAATATTGCGGAAAAGCGCCAGCGGCGGTTGGCTGCGGCTAGTGATCTTCTGGATCGCTCAATGGTTGAGGCGTGGGTTGGTGAGGCAGCGGGAACAATTCAGACACTGGTGATGGGTGCGGGTGACACCATCGTTGAATCAATCGCTGCAAAATATAATGTAGAGGTAGATTCAGACGATGTTCTTGGACCAATCAGAACTGCCCTCGGACACGCGGGCAAAGCTGGGTCAGAACTTGCGGAGCGTCTCTCAAATTTGGGAGGCGACGTTAGTTCCGACGCCTCCGATGGCGACAGCTGAGTGGGCAGAAACTAAATTTCGTTTACCGGCTGAGGGATCGGATAAGCCCGGTCCTTATGATCTTTATTACGCGCCGTACTTGTACGGGATATTCGCGGCGCTGGATGATCCAGAAGTTAAAGAGGTTGTGACTCAGAAAGCGGCTCAGATCGGATGGACATTCGCTCTCGTTGCGTATTTAGGAAAAATAATCGACACAATGCCGTCACCGGTTGTTGTGATGTTTCCCAAAGAAGACGCGGCCCGCGAATTCAACGATGAAAAATTTGAACCGTCGGTGCTGAGTACGCCTGCATTAAGCCGAAAAATGAACGTCAACAAGACGCGGAGTAAAGAAAACCGCGCATTGTTTAAGAAATTCCCTGGGGGGTTTCTAAAGTTTGTTGGTTCTAAATCGATTAGCTCGGTTAAATCGACACCGGCGCGCATCGTTATCGTTGAAGAGCCTGACGATTCCGTAGGCAACTTGAAGGAGCAAGGCAACTCAATTGCGTTGCTCTGGGAGCGTACGAAGCGCATTCGCAACTCTAAGCGCGTGTTGGGTGGTACGCCGTCGGTCGATGGTCTAAGCAAAGTGCAAGAGCACATGCGAGGCAGTGATAGGCGAGTGTTGCCGATCATTTGCAATGAATGCCATCAAAGCCATGTTTTGAATTGGGATAACGTAACGTGGCTTGAATCTGACGACGGTTCAGAGCACGAGATGTTCGGTAAAGCGTTACCGGATACGGCCGTTTATGTATGCCCAGAGTGTGGGTCGCCGTGGTCCGACTACCAACGCAAAGAGAACATACGCCACACCGTTTATACTGCATTAAAAAATGGTGATGAAAAATGCGGATGGGTGGCGACTGCTGAATTTCACGGCAGTGCAGGATTTGAAGAGTTGGGCGAGTTATACAGTTGCTTGCCCGGTGCCGGTGTTGTTGATCTTGTCCGCGACTATCTTAAAGCGGAATACAAAGCAGCGCAGGGTGACGAAACCGACCGCATAGTGTTCGTCAATTCAAAGCTTGGCAGGCCATACGCATACGCCGACGACCAAGCTGATGCAGAAACGCTACGCGAAAAAGCCAAAGACTACCCAGAATTACGATGTCCGCGTGGTGGCCTCATGGTTACCGTCGGTATCGACATTCAGCACGACCGTGTGGCCATCATCATCCGTGCATGGGGCCGTGGTGAGGAAAGCTGGTTGCTGTTTTGGGGGGAGATATCGGCCTCAGTATCAACAACCGACAAAAATGACCCCGTGTGGGATGAATTAGATTACCGCGTATTTGGAGCGATAGACCACGAACTGGGTGGAAAAATCTACGCAACGGCAATCAGTATCGACAGTTCCGACGGCAACACTAACGATGCCGTCTATGCGTGGGTCAGAACCCGAACAAAGCGCCACTCTCAAGTGCTGATAATGCCGATCAAGGGCTCAAGCTCACAGCAAGATCCTGAAATATTTACAACGCCCAGTTCAAAACCCATTGATCATGCAAACGCCAAAAAGCGCACAAAAGCCGACAAGCACGGCCTGAAAGTCTATTTAGTGGGCACGAACAAAGCTAAAGATTACCTAGCTGCACACATGAAAATGATAGGTTCTGGTCCCGGTCGTCATCACACTTACAAGGACGTGCGGGCTGACTACTACGACCAAGTAACAGGCGAAGTAAAAGCGCCTCACCGAAGCATTCGCAACCGCAAAATCTGGCAACAAAAAGCAGGCCGTGCGGTTGAAGCATGGGATTGCGAAGTGTACGCCTTACATGCGGCTAGAGCGCGGCGGGTGCATTTGCTCAAGCCAGCGCAGTGGGACGCTCTAGAGCAAAAACTAACGCAAGTTGATCTCTTTGCGGAGGCTGAAACGGATGAAATCAAAGCCGAAGAACAGCCCAAAAAACAACGTACGCGGGTAAAACGCCCGTCACGCGGCAACAAATTTACCGGAGTCTAAATGGAACCAACCGTCATTACTGCAGGCACTAGCGCCAGCTGGACCCGTGCAGACGATTACGCGTATGGCCTGTGGGATTTCAGCTATATCCTAACCGGCCCTGAGCGAATCACTATCGCCAGCGAATCTGACTCTGGAACCGTAACCGCGTCGGTAACCGCGCAGGATACTGCAGAATGGACGGCAGGCAAATATCAATGGATTCTCGTTCGTGAAAGCGGCGCAGACTCAATACTGGTCGGCACGGGCTATCTAACCGTAAATGCCAGCCCATTTATTGAAAATACCGTAATTGATCACCGCTCGCATGCTGAAAAAATGCTAATCGCCATTGAAGCGCGTCTAGAAAACCGCGCGGCAAGCGACTACGAACAATACAGCATCGAAGGCCGAAGCCTAGCGCGTATTCCATTCGCAGAACTCAACAAATGGCGCATCCACTACCGTAACGAAGTGGCGCGCTTGCAGCGGCGTGAAAGCGGTAAAAAGTCACCGCGTCGAATTATCTACCGGATGCCGTAAATGAATATTTTTGGAATGAACTTCGGTAAATCCGCTGCCGCACCAGAAGAAAAGCGTTCAGCTGGTCGGCACCCAAACACCGCCCAACACATACGCTACGCAGCGGCAAAGCTAAAAGAGCACAGTGCTGAGCGATTTATTGGTGGCGCTCAAAGCGTTGATGAAAAACTACGGCGCGACCTAGAGCGCGTGCGGTCGGCCAGCCGCAACGCTGGCGACGATATCGGCTACGTTCGCCGCTATCTAAGCATGGTCCAAACGCACATCGTCGGTGAGGACGGTCTACGCCTGCAAGCCAAAGTGCGCGATGCCTCTGGTGGCCTTAATAAAGAAATCAACAAGATTTTAGAAGGCGAGTTTGCCGAATGGGGCGAGCTTGGAATGTGCGAACTCAGTGGCCGTATGAGCTGGATAGGCGCGCAAGAACTATCAGCAAAAACTACCGCCCAAGATGGCGACATGCTCATTCGCTATCACGTCGATAAATCCAACCGCTACGGGTTTTGTATAGAGCTGATACCGTCCGACTTTTTAGACGTAAATCTCAACAACAACCTAAAAAACGGCAACCGTATACGCATGGGGGTAGAGCTAAACAGCCGTAACCAGCACGTTGCCTACCATATTTTAACTAGCCACCCTGGTGATAATAGTTGGGTGAGCAATGGTCGGCGTTACGAGCGGGTGCCAGCCGAAGAAATGGACCTGCTGTATCACCTTTGGGAACCTGGACAAAATCGCGGCTTACCTTGGGCTCATGCCAGCTTATTAGAAATGCACCAGATTGGCGGCTACCGCGAAGGCCAGCTAGCGGCAGCGCGTATTGGCGCAGCAAACATGGTGTTTTACGAACGTGACCCAGAGCAAGAGCCAAACGATGATTTCGACGATGAAGGCGACTTCATCACCGAACTTGAGGCGGGCCAAAGTAGTGTGGTGCCCGAAGGCTACAAGATGAACCACACCAACTTTGCACCGCCAGCCAGCATGGGCGACTTTCAAAAAGCCGCCCTTCGTGGCAGCGCTAGCGGCATGGATGTTAATTACAACGTGCTGGGTAACGATTATGAAGGCGTTAGCTTCAGCAGCCTACGCCAAGCCGTGCTTGAAGATCGCGAAACATGGAAGCGCAAGCAGCGCTGGTTGATAGAATCCCTCGCTAGCAAAACCTATAAGCGCTGGTTAAAAATGGCATTGCTTAAAAATGCGTTGCCCGGTTTAAAAGCCTCCGACTTGCAACAGCTATCTAAGCATACGTTCCAAGGTCGTCGCTGGCAGTGGGTAGACCCGCTAAAAGACGAACAGGCGACCGGTGCTGCAATGGCCAACTACACCATTAACCCAATGCGGACGTTGCAAGAAAAAGGCATAGACCTCGATGAAATGGCCGAAGGATGGACGCAGTACCTCGACACCATGCAAGACATTATGAACCGCGCCAACGAGATCAAGGCCAAGGCCAAAGCGCCCTTGCCAGACACCGATAACACAGATCAAAACACAAAATAACCCAGCCCACGAGCTGGGTTTTTTTATGGAGCAAACAATGGCCAATTTAAGCGCATTAGTGCAAAGCATCCGCGATAACGGCGGTATGAAACCTGAGTTTCGAGCTGCCGACCTGGTGTCTGTAGACCGCGAAACCCGCACCGCCACCTTTAGTTTTAGTTCTGAGTATGAAGTACAGCGTTGGTGGGGTATGGAAATCCTTGACCACAAGCCCGAATCCGTCCGCCTAGAACGCATTAATAGCGGTGGCGCACTGCTTTGGATGCATGACCGCTACGACCAGCGTGGAAAAGTCGTTGAAGCGCGTCTAGAAGGTGATCGCGGCATTTGCACTGTTCAGTTTAGCCGCAACCCCAAAGGGGAAGAATTGCTTAATGACGTAGAGGATCGCGTCATTACCCAAGTATCCGTTGGCTACAACATCCACGAATTGGTGTTGGAGCGTAAAGAAGGTGATAACGAGTTTTACCGTGTCACCGACTGGGAACCAACAGAGATTTCATTCGTTTCCATTGCGGCTGACCCCACGGTCGGTGTCGGTCGCTCGCAGGAAAATCAAACCTACCGACCAGTAAACTTAAAAGGGGTGTCCGCCATGGATCCAGTAGTAGATGTAGTTGAAGAAGAACGCAGCGCGCCAGCGCCAGCAAAACCAACGCCAGCCGCTCGCGCCAGTGCGCCAGCCCAGCCAGCACAACCCGCAACTGTCGATCATGCGCGAGAAATCGCCAAAATTGGCGAGCAATACGGCGCAACCGAATTAGCCATGCGCTCAATCGGCGAAGGCCTAACCGTCGATCAGTTTAAAGACAAACTGTTAGACACTCATAAAGAACGTGCTGCCCAGCCAGATGCGGCTAGCACGATGGGTGACATTGGCCTGACTGACAAAGAACTGCGCCAGTACAGCTTAATGAATGTTGTTCGCGGGCTAGCCAGCGGCAACATGAAAAAATACGCAGGCTTTGAGCAAGAAGTATCAGAAGCCATGGCAGAGCGTATGAGCAAAGACCCTAACGGCTTATTCGTACCATACGAAGTGCTTGGTGCGGGTATGCGTACCCAGTCAGTGGGTACGGCTGCAAAAGGGGGTAACTTAGTTGCTACTGAGTTGCACTCGGAAATGTTCATCGAAGCCCTGCGCCAGCGCTCCGTCATGGGCATGATGGGCGTACGCATGATGTCTGGTCTGGTCGGTAACATCGACATTCCAAAGCAAGCGGGTACCGCGACGTTCTACTGGCTCAACGAAGATCAAGACGTTACTGATTCTGACGTAGATTTCGGTCTGGTCAGCATGACCCCGCGCACTGTTGCTGGTTCTGTGCCCATTACTCGGCGTTTAATGCTGCAAACTAGCATTTCAATCGAACAGTTAATTCGTGACGACTTAATGCGCGGTTTGGCTGATGCGATCGACAACGATGTGTTGGCAACTATCAAAGCAACCTCGGGCATTGGCGCGGTGACCATTGGTGGTACTGCTGGCGCACCAACGCCAACTTGGGCGAAGGTTTGCGAACTGGAAACCGATGTTGCAGAAGCCAACGCGGCAGGCCTAGGCATGGGCTACATCTTCCGTCCAAGCATGAATCAGGTGTTAAAAACCACCGAGCGTTTTGCTAACACTGGCAAAACACTGATGAATGACGACGGCACTATGAACGGCTACCGTACCGAATCGACTACGCAAATGACCGCTGGTCAAATTCTGTTTGGTCGCTTCGATCAAGCGATGGTTGGCTTGTGGGGTGCGGTCGATTTGGTGGTTGATAAATCTACCAAAGCGGCCTCTGGCGGTACTGTGTTACGCATCTTCCAAGATTGCGACAGCGTTGTTCGTCACCCTGGTGCGTTCTCGTTGGGCGCAACGGCGTAAGCCAAGCGCGCTGGTAAAAAATGCCCATAAAAAGCCGACCATCGAGTCGGCTTTTTTGATTCTAAATTTTTAAATTAAAGAGGCCACTATCATGGCAAAACCAACTGTAAAAAAAGCGACCGTTAAACTCATTCGCTCGATCTATATCAACGGATCATTAGTGCCTGCAACGCAAGCAGGTAAAACCAAAGACGCACCGGCAACCGCTACCGTTATCGACTTGCCAGCTACCTTGGCGGCTGAGCTGGTTGCTAATAGCAAGGCCGTGCTTGCGGATGCAAAAGAGAAAGCCAATTTCTCGATTGCGGAACCGTCAGACGATGACGACCTAGCGGATATCTAATCCGTGACACCGATCCGCGTACTCTCACCCGTTAAGTACGGCGGTATAGCGTTATTGCCTACCGATAGCGGTCTTTCTGGGCCGCTATTTTCGGTAGGCGACGCTTTTGCAAGTGACTGGATCGCCAGCGGCAAGGCTGAATCCATAACACCCACCGCCACCGATACGGTTACCGAGTTGATCTATGAGCCAGAACCCGACCCTGCAGTCTGATATCGATGCCGATATGGACGTGTTTTTTAGCGATCACGACACGGGCGCAGTTATTAACGGCAACGTCATAACCGGTTTTTTTTCATCCGGTGACAGCGCATTTATGGATGCCGCAATACCCTATTTCGAAGCGCCTGCGGGCCGATTAACAGCGGTTCGGCGGGGCGACTCGGTAGAGATTGATAGCCAGCAATATCAAGTGGTGGGAATCGATTTCCCTGCCGGCCGTATTCGTTTAACCCTAGGGCGTGGCTAATGGCTAAAGCAGCATTTAATCTCACTGGCAACGTGCTAACCGACGTAAAGCAGCTATCAAAACAACTGAAAAAAATTGCAGGTGTCGAAGTTGTGCGCGCTCATACCCGCGTATTAAACGCGATTGCCCGAAAAGTAAAAACTGCGACATTGCGCAACGCCTCTAAAAAATTAAAGGTCAAAAATAAAGACCTGCGCTACATGAAGGCAGACGGAAAAGGTGAGCGTATTTCAGTGTTTAAGGCCAATGCCAGTAACCAAAAAATATTGCGTTCAGAGGTTAAATCATACGGCACCGGCATACCGCTAAGCCGATTAAATCCAAAGCAAACAAAAAGCGGAGTGCGCACCCGTGCAAAAGTGGCGGCGGGCGCATTTATCGCAACCCCAACGGCCAAGCCAGTTGGCAGCGTCAAGGGACGATATAAAAAAAGTAGCAAGCGCTTTGATGGCCAAACAGAAGTATTTAAGCGCATTACTAACGAACGCTACCCATTGCGAGTTGAGCGTTTAAACGTTGCCAAGATTATCAGCACGGAATTGAAAAAAGCCGCCAACGATATTGTTGCAAATGAAGCGGCTACCATGCTGTTAAAAGAATTTGAGTATCGCCTAATGCGGAAAATAGGAAAATAAATGGCCACACGTAAACAAATTCGCGAAGCGGTTAAAGCCCGCATTTCTTCGGCGTTTACCACCGTTTATTCATCATGGCGCAACCAAGTAGACCCGCGTGATTTTCCTTGTGCCATGGTGTATTTCGAAGGTGGTCAGCCCGAAGGCGTACACGGCAACTACGAAACCGAAGCGCTAATCACTGTTGAGATCTGGGAGCACGATGCTAGCAACCTAGACGACGCCCTCGATCTACTTGGCAACCAAACCAAGGCATTAATCGAACAAGACGACACCCTTGCAGGCGTTATCGACGGCATGGTGCTGAATAATTTTGATTACGACCGCGATCCCGACTCATTTGCCGGGATGCTAACCCTAACATTTAACGTAACTTATCAAGACGAGGACTAACCCATGTCACTTAATCGCCATATTGACTTCTGCATTTACGACGAAGCCAGTACCAACACCGACAAATTCGAGCGCGTAGGTTCAGTGCAGGCCTTGGGCGGTATTGATTTAACTGCCGAAACCAACGAAAACACGCCTTACGGCTCCGATCAAGGCGACTATCGTGGCTTTGACTATGGCCTAAAAGATGCGGGTGAGTTGAGTGCTACCATTCGTTATGAAAGCGCCAACGCCAACGCCCAAGTACTGGCCGATGCCTTTCACAACGGCACCAAAGTGCAGATCGCGCTTAAATTCCCTGCAGCACAAGGCAAGCAATTTCAGGCCACTGTGTTGGTGACTAAATTAGCGATCCCGATGGACATTGGCGCGAAAACAGACCGCCAATTCACCATGAAAATCGACGGCGAGCCAACATTCGCAACCTTGGTGCCGCTAGCATGATCTGGCTAATGTCGCTGTTAATCAGCGCCTTGGTTTGGCTGCAACTGCTAGACCGCTATGGCAAGTTAGAGCACTTCATGCCCGACATTAAAATCGGGCATTTTTACGTCGGTACTATCAGTGCATTTGAGCACTCAGTATTCAGCGATGCCTTGCGTGAGCTTGCTGATATGCAAATAGATGTGGCCGAGGGTAATGCACGCTTTGAAATGCTGCGCCTGCAAGTTATAGCCATGTGTTGCTGCGATCGCTTCGGGTGGCGGGTATACGATCACAATAATCAGGCTCACTTGCGCGAGTTGCAAGACCTGCCGCAATACATGCTCGAAGAGCTGGCGAACGCCGTTGCTATAAAAACAAGGCTGAGTTGGGTAGGTGTTAAAACCGAAGCGAGTGAGGCCGAAGAAGAGCACGAAAGCGAGCTGGCTACAAACCCCTCGTAGGCCAGCAGCACCGGCGCTGGGCATTTCGCCTAGCGATGATCTGCGGTGAATGGAATGTTGATAAATTACTGCATCAAATGCCCGCGCATTTAGCAGTAGAGTGGCAAACATTCCTCGCCCTAGAGCCTCACGGGGCATTAGCAGATGACCTGCGTTCTGCTCAGGTTTGCGCGCTGCTGGCCAACATCAACGCCCCCAAAGGGCGAAGTTACAAAATCCAAGACTTTGTCGTAAACACCTACATTCCGCCGAAAAAACAAACGGCAGAAGAGATGTTTGCACTACTCGAAGGCATGTTCCCAAATGGCAAAAAACACTGAATTAAAAGTCCGCATTACGGGCGACAGCGCAAGCTATACGAACCAAGTATTTAAAGCGACCGCTGCCAACGATGCGTTTGGTAACTCAGTGCATGGCGTTAGCAAAGGGCTGGTTGCGATTAACGGCCCTCTAGGCGGGATCGCCTCGCGGTTTGAAGCCGTGCGTGGCATAGTGTCTGCTAATACCGTTGGCTGGGTTGGCTTGGGTGCTGCTATTACCGGCGCCTCGGCGGTTTTATTATCGTCAATCAAAACGTACAACCAACACGAACAGCAGCAGCTAAAAGTTCAGCAGCTGCTAAAAACCACGGGATATGCTGCGGGGTTAAGCGCCCAAGAGCTACAAACTCAAGCCGAAGAAGTCGCGCTTAGCACACTGGCCAGCGTTACTGGCATTCAAGAGGCCCAAGGTGCTCTATTAACGTTTAAAAGCGTGCAAGGCGAGACATTCACCGAAGCCATCGAACTGTCACAAGATATGGCGGCGGTATTTGGCGGCACGGCTAAAGATAAAGCCCTGCAATTAGGTAAGGCATTACAAGACCCGATAAAAGGCATTAACGCGCTGTCTCGCTCGGGAGTAAGTTTTAGCGACTCGCAAAAAGCCATGATTAAATCCATGGTAGAAACCGGCGATAAAGTCGGTGCGCAACGAATTATTTTAGAAGAACTCGCCAATCAAGTTGAGGGTGCAGGTTCTGCTCAGGCGGGTGGTCTAGCAGGCTCTATCGACACCCTCGGCCAGAGCTGGGAAAAGCTGCAAATTAATCTCGCCAAAGGCACTGCGGCTGAAACCGCAACCGATTGGATCAATGGTTTAGCCAATGCATTTTATCGCCTGGGCGAAGCAATCGAACCATCAGTCAAGGGTTTAGAAACCCAGCTAACAATATTAGAAAATCGTTTAAATAGCGGTTTCTTCGGTCGCAATAAAGACAGCCAAAAATCAGCGGTTTTAAAACAAATTGAGGAAGTTAATCAAGCCCTATTAATTACCAAAGCGCGCAGCGGTGATCTCGAATCGCTTGATACGCTGATAGGTAAAACTCAATCCAAGATTGAGAATATGAAAAAGCCTGCGGAACAAGGAGAAAAAGAAAAAGGTATTAGTTGGTTACCAGAGTGGTTGCAGCCAAGCGGTGAAGGGTCTAGTGGTGGGCGTAGTGCGAAAGCTGACGAACTATCTAAAGCCAAAGCGCTTTCATCCGAACGAGCCTTTCTCAAGGAAATGCAGGCGTTAAGAGATGATGCTCAAAAAATAAAAGATGAATCTGCGGCAACTAAAAAGGCCGAAGAAGCAAAAGATCAAGCTGCAACAGAGGACAAGCAAAAAGCCGCTGCGGACAAAGCAAAAACCAAAGCTCAGTCAGATCTCCAATCGCTCCGTAAAACTCTAGCCGACAAAAAAGAACTCGAGCAAATGGCGTACCTCGAACGCCAACAGGCAATAGAAAGTATTGCCGCTGCGGGAGCAATCGACGAAGCAGAGCGTTGGCAGTTAGAGACAGACAGTTTTGAAACCTATCAGCAACGCCTAACCGAAATTCAGCAAGCCGAACTCGACAAGCGCGATAAGGCCAAAAAAGACGCAGACGCCAATAGTTATATCCAGCTGTTGAACTCCATTGGCTTGGGCATGGAAGCAGAAACCGCCGCGCATGAAGAGCGTATGGGTAAGCTGCAAGAAAGCCTAGAGCAGCAGCGTATTACTCAGCAGCAATACGATGATATAGCCGTAGCTATGGAATCAATGCACGGCGCTCAAATGGCGGCAATACAAGCGCAAACTTATGGTGCAGTTGCAAGCCATTCGCTTAGCGCGATGGAAAGTCTAGGCAAGCAAAACTCTAAGTTTTATAAGATATTATTTGCAGCCCAAAAAGCGGCCGCCATTCCCTCAATTATTGTCGATACCGAAAAAGCAGCAACCAGCGCCTTAGCCTCAATGCCTGGGCCCGCCGGTATTACATTATCCGGATTTATTCGCGGAATGGGTTACGCCTCTGCCGGGGTTGTAGCAGGCACCGCCATTGCAGGTGCCTTTGAAAACGGCGGCGTTGTACCTGGCAACAGCTACAGCGGCGATAAGCTGCTAGCTGCCGTTAACTCCGAAGAAATGATTTTAAACCGCGCCCAGCAAAACCAGCTATTCAAAATGGCCAACGGGCAGGGCGGTGGCAGTGCGAAGGGCGGCAATAACATTGTGCAAGTGATTAACGCCAGTAGCGGCACCAAAGCCACGACACAAGAAACCACCGACGGCCAAGGCAACACAGTAACCCAAGTTCTTGTCCACGATCTTGACAGCGACGGCGAAGTAACACGGCGCTTAATGAGCAAATTCCGCTTAAATCCGTACGGAAGTTAACATGACCGACTACACCCGCTACCCAACTATATTGCCACTGCCGCAATTAATCGGTGCCGCGCCCAAGCGCCAAAGCGGCGTAGTGCGCGTACCCATGGAAAACGGCACCACACGCAACCGTCGCCGGTTTCGTGGCCAGCCAGCCCGCGCAAGCCTGCGAATTTTATACACCAGCGCGCAACTGCAGGTATTTGAAAGCTGGGTAGATAATTTAATCGACGGCGGAGCGCTTCCGTTCACATTTCCCGTGCTCACATCCTCCGGCGTGATCGACCACACAGTAAAAATGATCGACGACTACACGCCAAAAGTAATCAGCCCAAACCGCTGGGAAGTGAATGTGCAGATTGAAATTACCGATTTGGTAACCCTCAGTATCGACGACCTCGTCGGTCAGATCGAAGGCCTCGCCAA
>Ga0102828_1000015_pt1 | contig 35294 bp, 20 predicted proteins | sample ColrivemetaGS541_FD_78196 | JGI IMG/M metagenome (GOLD analysis project Ga0102828, IMG submission 78196) | Estuarine microbial communities from the Columbia River estuary - Freshwater metaG S.541 | ecosystem: Environmental > Aquatic > Marine > Intertidal zone > Estuary | place: USA: Columbia...
GATTTATTTAAAGTTATTGGAACTACTTATGGTTCTGGAAATTCTAACGATACTTTTACTTTGCCCGATATGAGGGGTAGGATTCCAATTTGTGCAGGAACAGGTACTTCTCTAACTACTAGAACTTTGGGATCAAATGTAGGAGCAGAAACAGTTGCTTTATCTGAAGCTAACATGGCTTCTCACACTCATGCTACAACAGTAGGAACGCAAACCGCTAATCATACACACTCAGGAACAAGTGGTACAGTGTCTGCTGATCATACACATGGTTGGGGAAGAAATGTAGGATCGTCTGGATCATATGGTTTGAGAGATGGTGCTGGCAGAAGTGCTAATGGAACTCCTAACATGCAAGCAGCTAATCAAGATCATAGCCATGCAACTACCACAGGAACTGAAAGCACTAACCATAACCATACCGTTACTAATTCCAGTACTGGAGGTGGAACTGCATTCGGCATTATTCCACCAGCGATAGTCGTTAATTTTATCATAAAAGCATAGGAGAAAAAATGTTAAGTTTAAGCATTATACTGACAAACAGGATAGATAACTCTGGAATAGCAACAGAGGACATATACAACATTAATCTGATTAAAACAAATTCAGATGGTGTTTCAAGAAATATAACCATGCCAGTTTTACTTGATTCAGAAATTGGCAAATTTATATCTAAGCTTGCTGATCAAACATGGGATTATATAGCTGCTGCACCTCCAGACGCTCTATCTCAAGCAAAGGCATGGTCATTTCAAAATATAGATAATGAATGGGCAGCTTTAGAAAAAGTTGGTTGGGATTCTGGTCGTGGCTATCGTTTAGGAATTTCCCCCTCTGATGTCGCCCTTCTTGTGGGTGTATTTTCTCTTGCAAAAGAGGCAGCAGCATTGGGCCTAGAACTTCCCAACCTAATTAGCATGGATAATACGCCTGTTGTTTTCTCGTCTATAGAAGAAATGACTGCTGTTCTTTTAGAATATGGTCAAGCTCGTTCAATCTTAGCTAGCACCTTTGCAGAAAAAAGAAAGGTAGTAGAGAATGCCACAGAAGTTGGAGTGACAGGTGTAATTTAATGTAGGCACAACTACATTATTTGGGGGTTAGAACAATGGATGAAAAAGAAATTGTCCTATTAGTTGAACGATTGGGTGTTTCTTGTAGTTTCTTAATATTCTTTGTTTGGACAACCTATAAAGCAGCAAATTGGTTGGGCGAGAAGATTATCCTTCCTTTGCATGATAGGCATATCAAATTTATAGACAGATTAGAAAATGGACTAGAAAGTGTAGTTAAAAGCCAAGAAAATACTATGGGCATACTTAATCAGATACTGTTGAACACTAGAGAATTGCATGAACTCAAAAGGACTAAAAAGGAAACAGCAAATGCAGAATGAAGTTATTTACACAAATGATACTATTGTTGCTATTGAGTATACCGTATTAAATAGCAATCAGTCTGATTACATATGTACAAGTGGGTTTGTGCAAAAATGATCACTTTTGTTGCTGGTGAAACATTAGATTTAAGGTCAACAGATGACTATTATGCAATAGATGGTAGAGCTATAGATTTCACCTCTGATGATTATCCAAATCTAAGTGAAGTTACAACAATGTTTTATGTTGATGGAAAATTAAACTTTTCAAAAATAACTTCTTATATTGATAGTAAAACCTTAAGACTTGAACTTAGCAGTACAGATTTACAAAGTATTGGTGCTGGAAGATGGTCTTATGAAATTAGATCTGTTTTTCTTAGTGGCCATACTGTAACTGTAAGTTTTGGAAATTTAATTATAACTCCTGCTTTTGGAGATTAACATGGCATTTGAAATGGGTATAAGCTTATCTTTTGGCAAAAATTATGAAAATTGCACAACTTTATCTGCACAATTAATAAACGGAAATGGAACAAATTATAGTACTCCATATACAACTGGATTTGTAAATTTAACTAATGGCTACTTTTTATTTACTCCAACAATACCAGCATCTTTTAGAGGTGCTATCAAATTTTATTGTGGGGTTGAATTTCTTGGTGTTTTAGCAATTAATCCAGAAGAATATGAAAACATAGATGTTAAAGTTAGCACAAGATGTAGCTCTACTGGAATTGGTGTTCCTGCATTAACAAACCCAATACCAATTAATCCAGAAAATCCTATAGAGTTAAGATTGACAGATGATTATTTAGTAGAAGAATCTAGATCTATAGATATAACTTCTGTTGATTGGCCAGATCTTATTGGTTCAACTACAGAATTCATTATAGATTCTAGACCAACATTTACTAAAATTGCAGAACTTCTTAATCAAACATCTCTAAGAGTAGAGCTTAGTAATGAAGAATTAAGTCAAATTGGGGCAGGAAGATGGTCTTATGAGTTTAGATCTACCTTGTCTAATGGACATATAGTCACACTATCTGTTGGCAATATAGTTATAGTGCCACCATTTACCGATTAAAATATGGTGTATTATTAATTGAAACAATGCTCTAACCATAGAGGTTATTATGTACTGGCAAGCAGAATTTATAACATTATTGAGAGTTTTATTAGATGACTTAGTTTCTCCACAACTATATACAGACAAACGACTTACGCAAGTGATTGCTGTTGCTGCTCAACTAGTTACTTCAGAACTAAAATTTGCAAATAATTTTCAAGTTGATATTCAAGCACTTACAATTGAGCCTAGTCCAGTAGATAGGGCAACTACTAGAGATGATAACTTTATAAATTTAGTAACTATAAAATCAGCATGTTTAATAGAGCGTGGCGAGACAAGAAGGGCTGTTGGTCAAGGAATTGCTATTAGGGATGGCAGTTCTTCTATTGACTTGCGTGGAACTATGGATGGTAGAATGAAATTGCTAGAAAAGGGTTGGTGTTCTGTTTACGAAGAAGTTAAACTAGAATATCAAACTGCTAGAATTGGATCTATAGCTGGTGCTGCTATAATGAGTCCATTTAGAATATTTGCTGGTTCTAGAGATCAGGTTTATTATACTAGCAATGAAGGTAGAACATTTTTCCCAAGATAAGGAGTAGGTAGATGGCAACTCATCATATAATTAATAGCGGTGTTATTAAAATTGGGTCTTCGACTATTCAATCAACTGAAGGGCATCCTTCTGGAGAAGTAACTACTTACAATAGGGTTGATGTTAGAACATTTTCTGATATTGAACCAGTAAATTTGAGTAGAAATTTTGGTTATTACAATGTAGATACCAGCATGAGCGATAGTCTTGAAGATGGCTCTAGTGCTATTGTTGCAACAGGAATTAGCCAACAAATTTTCCCTGCAAAATCAGGAAGAAATTATTTTTACTTTAAAAACAATTCTACTGGAATTATGTACTTGAATTTTGGTGAAGATGCTGATACAACTACATCATATAATTTGTCATCAAATCAAGAATTAGTATTTGAAAATGGATTTGTTCCATTGGATGCGGTCAATGTTTATTCAGTTGAGCTATCTGGTTTGTTTGTTGCAAAACAAGCTTAGTTAAGACTTAGGAAATTAAAGGAGGATTTATGTTTTTAACCATTGGTATGGCTACATACGATGATTTTGATGGGGTTTATTTTACACTTCAAGCACTAAAAGCTTATCACGATCTAGAAGATGTAGAGCTTTTAATAGTAGATACAAAACCAAAATCTTGTGAAGACACAAAAAATGCTTGTGGTCATGTTGGAGCAAGGTATATACACGCACCAGAAAAAGCTGGAACATCTCAGTCTAGAAATCATGTTTTTGAAATGGCAACTGGAAAATTTGTAATGTGCATTGATTGTCATGTTATTTTCAAAAAAGATGTGATTAGTGAACTCAAAAAATACTTAAGGGAAAATGAAAACACAAAAGATTTAATTCAAGGGCCACTTTTGTATGACAACCAAAGAGATTTATCTACTCATTTTCAGCCAGGTTGGAGAGGGCATATGTATGGAACTTGGGAAACAGATAAAAGAGTACACGAAGGAAAACCATTTGAAATACCTATGCAGGGTCTAGGCGTTTTCTGCATGAGAAGAGATGTTTGGCCGACATTCAACAAAAATTTCAGAGGTTTTGGTGGTGAAGAAGGTTACATACAAGAAAAAGTAAGGCAGAATGGTGGCAAGTCTTTGTGTCTTCCATTTTTAAAATGGATACACAGATTTAGCAGACCAAAAGGCGTTCCTTACCCACTACAAATCGTAGATAGAATATTCAATTATATAGTTGGCTGGACTGAACTTGGTTGGAATCATAGAGAGGCAATCACTTACTTTACTGGAAAAGTGAGTCAAGATGAATTGTTTAGATCAATTACCGATTCTGCTAAAGTAGTTGGAAATCCAACACCTATAATTTCCGCACAAAAAAATGATGTAAAAATTAAAGCTTATATTATTGGAAGAGAAAGCAATACTACTGAAGAATCATTTAAAAAAATGAAATGGGAAAAAGAAAAAGAATATATGCTTGGAGCAAATCTAAAGTTAACTCTTCACAAGTTTATTGCAGAAGAATATGATTACGCTTTAATTTGCAAAGGCAATTTAAGACTAGAAAAAAGCATTAACTTCATGCTTGATTTTTGGCCACTAATAAAAACAAATCAGGCAAAAATAACTATATTTGATCAAATAAATAAAGGCTGCTTGAAAACAACACATTCTCAATTATCTTACAAGATTGTTGATATTGATGAATTAGATGATTCAACTTTATGGATGATAAGTAAAGATTTTGCAAAAAAAGTACTAGATGACTATCAAGAAGCAACTGAATTTTCTTATATATGCCAGAAAGAAAAAATTGTTCCTATCTTGTACACATTTGAAGAAGCATTAATGAGATTAAAATTTCAATATGTTCCTTTAACTAATGTTGATGGTGGACTTTCAGTTGAAGCAGTAAGAGAAATTGTTTGGGCAGCAAATAACTCATATTGTTTAGATATAAGCTCAGAAGGATTACAAACTACCATTGCTCTTTGCCAAAAAGGCCTTGGGGTAGTTAGAGTGGATGAATACAAAAATATGTGTAAAGAATCAATTCAAAAATACATAAATAACTTTAATTATGAAAACTTTATTCTTACAGATAAAGAAGATGATTTTGCAGCACCAGATGAAAATACTAGAACATTATTAATTAACTATAAAGGCTTGTCTCAAGAACTTATTGATTTTTCATTGTTAAAACAAGAAACTTTTTTAAGGCCAGAAGATTTTTTAATCATAGTAAATGCAGATCAAGAAATTGCAGATATTTATAAAAAATCAGAAAAACTTAGTTTGCTTAAGTATTCAGATGATTATTTAATTTTAAAGAAGCTTTAATTGTATAATTATCAGTGGTGTATTATACATTATGGGCAAATTATTCACATTATCTGATGATGTTAAAAAAATAGCTCAAGATGCTATAGATGACCTAATAGATCAATTGGGCAAGGATTGCCTATTGGTATATCCCCCACTTCCAAGTGCTTGTGTTAATTGTATTATAGATCCAATCGGTAACAAGTCATCAAACCATTGGACTAATGGTGGACCTATGCCTTTTCCAAACGGAAGCATTTGCCCTTTATGTGATGGTAGGGGCTATCATTTTTCAGAAAGTACAACCCCAATAAAGCTTTTAATATCAAATAGTCCTTCTGATTGGTTTGTTAAAATTCCAGCAAACATACAGCATCCAGCGGGAACAATTCAGACTAAAGGATATATAAAAGATTTAGCAAATGTTTTGCAGTCAAGAAAAATGATTATGCAAATAAGCTTAGAGCCAATGATTAGATATACATATGAACTTGCTGGCGAGCCTATTGATCAAGGAAACATAGTCCAAAACAGATATTGGGTTGCTGTATGGAATAGAATAGGAGCTTAAAATGGCTTCTTTTAAATATGATGTTAGACTTGACGAACAACAATTTGCATTAGCTGTAGTAAAAGAACTAAAACAAACTCTTCGCAGCACAATAGATCGACTACTTGTAAAAATAAGACCGAGTCTTGTTGAATATATTGAAAACAAGCTAAGAAAAGATCCAAGTGATACATACTATTCTTTAGATATTGGACAATTAAGAAAAGATTTTGGTTTTAGGCCAGGAGAAAATGTTGGAGAAAGAGTTGTTAAGGCAGTATCCTCATCAATTCAGCTTAATGCACTTGGACCAACTTCAGCAAGTTTGGGTGGTATTAGATTATCGTTATTGAAGGGTGGAATAGAATTTTTATTAGACAAAAATTTTGGGGCTTATGATTCAAATGGAAATACTGTTGATTGGCTAAAATGGCTACTAACTGCTGGCGATAGTATAATTATTGCTGATTATGAAGTTATTTATAAGGATACACCTCGATCAAGAAGCGGTTACGCATTAATGATTTCCCCAAAAATGTCAAAAGGATTTAGAGTAGATCCAGCCTATTCTGGAACAATAGATGACAACTGGATAACTAGGGCATTAGCTGCAACAGAAGTAGACATGCTTACGAAGTTAAAAGAAGGTTTAGAGGGATTATTGAAATGAGTATAAAATTTCATGGCGTAACAAATTATGGTGATGCATTAACTTCAGATTTATTAGAAACATCTGTTCATATGTTTATGCAAAATGGATTTTTATGTACTGGTGCTTTTACAAATATCTATGTTCCAACAGGAGTTTACCCAACAGGAGTTGGTTCACATTCTTTGCCGTCTTATAAAATGAGGCTCTCTAGAGATCCTAGATATGCAAATGGTTCTGTGTGGGAAGGAGCTAGATCAGATTGGGTATGGGAATCTGGAGTTGAGTATACCCATCAGCCTATAAGCATTAGTGGTATATATGTAAACACATCTTTTATACCTAAAAATACATCTGGACCTTCTGGATATAAGATAAATTATCCCGAAGGTAAAATTATTTTTAATTCCCCAATAGCTACAACTAGCACAGTTAAATGTGAACATTCTTACAGAAATGTAAAAATTGTATCTGCTGATATACCTTGGTTTCAAACTATACAATACGACAGCTTTAGAGTTGATGATGTTCAATTTTCGTCTAAAGGGTCTGGTGCTTGGGATGTTCTTTCCCTAAATAGAATACAGCTTCCTGCTATAGTTTTAGAAACATTGCCATCTGTAAGTATGACACCTTATGAGCTAGGAGCTATCAATAGAGTTCACAAACAAGATATATTAATGCATGTTTTTGCAGAGACACCTTGGGATAGAAGGCAAGTTCATGATGTTATTATTAATCAATGGGAAAAAAGATTTTGGGGCATAGACAAGACAAGGCTCTTAGCCGATCAAAAATACCCACTTACATATGATGGGCAAATAGCTCCATCTGGATTAAATTACGAAAAAATAACAACTGACTACCAATGGAAGCTGATATCTTTTGATAAAATTAGATCTCAAGAGCAGTTTGCTGCTCCACCTATGTATAGATCTAGTATAAGGGTTACTTTCTCAATAGATTCTCTTTAAATTGGTGTATTAATTAAATGAGGGTTGATTTTCGGATAGAAATTCATATGGGAGATTTATAAAATGGCAAATCGAAGAATATTTTATGCTTGTCAAGCAGTTGGTATTGCAGCAGATAATACTACTGACTACAAAGAAGTTCGTGGTCTTCAGTCTGTTGGTATTAATACCACTTTCAATCTTGAACAAGTTTTTGAAATTGGTATGATTTCAATTTATGAAAACATTGAAGGTGTTGCAGATGTAGAAATTACTCTTGAAAAAGTACTTGATGGCTTTCCATTATTGTACCATCTTGGAACTCAAGGTTCTACTAGTGCAACTTTGGTTGGTCGATCTAATCAAAAGACAATTCTTGCTCTTTCTATTACTGATGATACTCAAGAAGCTGCTTCTGGAACCCCAAGTTCTACTTGCGTTGTTTCTGGATGCTTTGTAAGTCAAGTCTCTTACAAAATTGGGATTGATGGAAATGCTACTGAATCAGTAACTATGGTTGCAAACAATAAGGTTTGGAATACTGGTGCAACTGGTAAATGGGTTCCCGATTTCAGACCAGATGATTCTGGCACTCAAACTTCGGATGCTTCATGGGATGCTGATCCATATAGTGAAGTAACTAACACTAATTATGATGCTCAACGATCTGCTTCTGGTATTGCCCGAAGACAGCATCTTAATATGTCCAAATCACTTTTCCCAACTATGATTCCTGGTATTACTCCTACTCATGCAGGTTCGCCATCTGGATATAATACTATAAATGAAACACTTAAGTGTTACAATGTATCATTCCAATCTGCTTCTGCTTCTGCTACTCTTGGTCGTGAGCAGATTTTAGAATTGGGTCGAAAAGCACCTTATTTCCGATATACCAAATTCCCAGTAGAAGTTACTGCCGAATTTGAAGTATTGGCAAAGGGTGGTGATAATATTGAAGTAACCGAAACTGGCTCTGCATTAAATAGTTACAATGGTAATAACTTGTCAAATCAGGCTATTAAATTAGTTCTTAATGAAGGCACTATTATTAATCTTGGTTCTAAGTGCAAGATGCAGTCTTGTAATTACCAAGGTGGTGGTGTTGATGGTAATAACGCAACTGTTACTTACTCATTCAGAACCTTTAATGACTTTACTGTAACTCACTTGGTAGATCCTAGTGAAACTATAAGGGCAACAACTGACCAGTTTTAATGGTTGATTTATAAATATGTGGGCAGCAGGGAAACCTGTTGCCCCTTATTTTTAGGAACATAGGATGGATCAGTTTAAGAAGGAATTATATATTAGCAGAATTATTACTGGATTTTTTCGTTGTAAAATCAACGGAAAAGTTTTTTTGCTTAAACAGCCAGATCGCCACACTCGTCACATCGCTCAAGAAATATTTATAGAATCATTTGAAGAAGCAGAATTAGAAGGTCTATACAATCAACAAGAATTAGAATTCTTTATGTATAGCAATAATGTTTGGGATGATGAAAAAGAAAAACAAATCGTTCAAATGCCAAAAGATATTGAAGAATTAAAAGTAAGACTATTTGAAGCTACATTCAAAACAGAAGAAAGAAAAACAATTAGGAAAATGCTTAAAATAGCAAAGGAAACATTCTCTAGTCTGTATAAAGAAAAGAGTGCATATAATCATTTATCTTGTGAGGGTATTGCCTCTATGGATAGAATGAGATATTTAGTTGGAAAAGGATTGTCTTTTGAAGATGGAACTAGAGTTTGGGAAGGCGATGATTTTTGGAAGCAAACAGAACCACTTCTAGAAGATGCCACTTCAGTATTTATTGAAAATAAAATATCCGATTCTAATTTTAGAGAAATAGCCAGAACAGATCCTTGGAGATCTACATGGTCATGTAGAAAATCTGAAGCAAGTTTGTTTGGCGTTCCTGCTGTAGATTTAACTGAAGAACAAAAAAGTATTATCATTTGGTCATCACTTTATGATAATATATATGAGCATCCAGAATCTCCAGTAGAAGAAGTTTTAGAAGATGATGATATGCTTGATGGTTGGTTGATTTTGCAAAGAAGGAAAAGGACTAAAAAAGGAGTAGAAACTGGAGTAGATGGATTAATAAGAAATGACAAAATAAGAAATAGTAAAGAAATATTTTTAATTGCAGAAAGCATGGAAGATGCTAAAAAGATAGAATCTTTAAATGATATGTCCGCAAGGATGATTAAGAAAGAAAGATCACAAGCTCTAAAAAAACATGGCACTCTTGCAGAAGAAAATATGCCCGATTCCGTAAGGGATATTCAAATGCAAATGAATGCTGGAGGTAGTTAAAATGGATATCTATTCGCAAATGGAAGATGCTTCTAATTTTTCTAAAAAAGATGAAGATAGAAACAGGAAAAAGTACGAGACTGAATCAAAAGCAAGACTGCAAAAAATTATAACTACTAAGCTAAGAACATCGTTTATTGGTGCTCTTTCTTCTTTTGAACAAAACTTCGGAGAGATTTGGGGATATGGGATAAGTGAAGCGGATTTGACTGACAAACAAAGAAAGTGGAGGGAACTATGGGATTTATGTAGAACAAATGTTTTGAACAATGGTAATCATCAAATTAGATCTTGCGAAAATGAGATAATGCAGTATATTGTTTATTGGAACAGACACCAGAATATTCTTAAGCAAAAGGAGGATTAGTTATGAGTGTCACAAATAAGAAGCAGTTTAAGGTAACCTTGGATAGCAAAGAAGTTGAACTTTGTGTTGTTCGACCTAATGTTAAACAGAGGCAAGAAGGGCAAAAGATTTACAATAAGGCATTTCGAGATGCTGTTGAATCTGGTGCAATTCTTCGTGGCAAAGTCAATAATGTTATGCGAGAGCAGAATCTTTGGGATGATAACAAAGAAGCTGAATATCGTAAATTATTGGAAAAAATTAATGGGGCAGAAAGAAAGATTAAGTCTGGCGGTATTAAACTCAATCAGGCTAAGGACTTAGCTCTTGAAATGAGGAAAGATCGTGCGGAACTTAGGGCTTTAACCTCTGAGCGATCATCCCTAGATAATAATACTGCTGAAGGTCAAGCAGATAATGCCCAATTCAATTACTGGGTTAGTTCATGTACGGTGTATTCAGAGACAGGGAAAACATATTTTAGTAATTATGAAGATTACTTAAATAGAGATGACGATCCAGCAACTGGACAGGCAGCAGGAAGTCTTGCTATGTTGCTTTATAATCTTGATCCAGATTATGAAAAGAAGCTCCCTGAGAACCAGTTTTTAGCTAAATATAACTTTGTGGATGAAGAGTTGCATTTAGTTGATAAGACAGGCCGAAGGGTTGATTCTGAGGGTAGGCTAGTCAATAAGGATGGTAGGTATATTAATGAGGCTGGTGAACTCATTGATATTCATGGTAATCGAGTTAATGAGGAAGGAGATTATGTTGTTGAATTCTCTCCGTTCCTTGATGACGAAGGTAAACCAATCCAAGAAAAGGTTGAGACTGTCAAAACAACGGCAGCACCAGAAATTGTTGTTGAAGCAGCTAAAGTTCCTGCTGAAGAAGTCAAGAACTAAACGGACAGTATCGCATAGATGGGCAGGGTTTAATCGTAGAAGTAACTACGCTTATGCTCTGCCCTTTTTTATTGAGGTATAAAAATGGCTTTTAATTTGACTGCCAATTTGAATGTTGCTGTAAATAGTGGTGCTTTAAAAGCAGCAGCCAATCAAATAAATAGCACATTAGGAAGTGTGAACAGTTTAAAAATAGGAACAAATTCTGCAACATTTGCTTCTCTTACTCCATTAAAAACTCAGCTTTCTGAAGTTACTAATTCTATAGAAAATTTTGGTAGGCAAGCTGGCTTTGCTGCTAAAAGATTTGCTGCATTCGCTGTTACTGCTGGTTCAATCATTGCTTTTACTAACACAATGAAACAAGCTGTTTCTGCTGCCGTAGATTTTGATAGAGAAATGGTTAGGTTAAGACAAGTTTCTTCAGATACAGTACAAGATGTTGCTGCTGTAGGTGATCAAGTAACAAACTTATCTAAAAATTTAGGTGTTTCCAGTAAAGATTTAATTGGCGTAGCAGTAGTTTTAAAACAAGCTAACTTAACTCTGTCTGAAACTAAAGATGCCTTAGAAGCAATGGCACAAGCTGCTTTAGCACCAAACTTTGATAACCTCAAAGATACGACTGAAGGTGCTATTGCTATTATGAAGCAGTTTAAAGTTGAAGCAAGAGATCTTGGTGCAGCTTTAGGTTCTGTTAATGCTGTAGCGGGTGAGTTTGCTGTTGAAGCATCAGATATTATTGAGGCGATTAGAAAGACAGGGGGTGCTTTTAAAGCTGCTGGTGGTAATTTAAATGAGCTTATAGCCTTATTTACATCAGTACGACAAACGACAAGAGAAAGTGCCGAAAGTATTGGTACTGGCTTAAGAACTATATTTACACGAATACAAAGAAATGATACGGCTAATGCTCTAAAAGAAATTGGTATAAATCTTAGATATACCGCAGATGAAGCTAGGGCTTTAGGAGATGTTGGCTTAGAACAGCAGTTTGTTGGACCATATGAAGCAATTAAAAGGTTGTCCTCTGGACTTTCAGAATTAAGATCAACAGACCCCCGATTTAGTGCCATTGTTGAGCAATTAGGTGGTTATAGGCAGATCAGTAAGGTTATCCCACTTATTCAAGAATTTGCTACTGCACAGAAGGCATTAGGGGTAGCTCAAGCTGGTAGTGTGTCTTTGGCTGTTAATGCTGGTCAGGCACAGGATGCTCTTGCTGTAAAACTACAGAAGTTGAAGGAAAGCTTTTTTGAGGTTGGTAGAAGTATTGTTAATAGCCCTGGCTTTAGAAGTTTGGCTGATACATTCATTGGTGCTGCCACTTCTGTCTTGTCATTAATCAATTCACTTAAAGGTTTACTCCCATTATTTACTGCTCTCGCTGCTGTAAAAATTGGTCAAAGTATTGGCTCTTTTGCCACAGGTTTTGTAAAGGGTGCTGGTGCAGATAGTTCGTCTGCAAGAACAAATAAAAAAGCAGATGGCGGTTTTCTTAGGATGAGAACAGGGGGTATAGTGCCAGGAAGTGGCACTGGAGATAAAGTGCCAGCTTTGCTTGAGCCAGGTGAGATGGTTGTACCTAGAAATCAAGTCAGAAGAAGCAAGTATTTAAAGGGTGGAGATGTTAGCAGTGTAAAATACAACAAAACAGTTGATGGAGATAGTTTAAATGTAGGCGTTGTTCCAACAAGAGCAAGATTTAGAACAAGCACAAGGCTAGAAGGTGTTGATGCTTATGAATTAAATAAAGGAACAAAAAAAGAAAGAGAAAAAGGTCAACAGGCAAAGGCTATAACTGAAAAATACGCTGCTTCTAATTATCAAGATTCAGATAAACTAACTAATTTATTTAAAGGTAAAGGTCAAGATAAATATGGTAGACCAATGTTTACTGATAATAAATTAGCTGGTCTGCTAATAAGATCTAAAGTAGCGATAGCATATAATGGAACAGGAAAAAGAGCAACTGAAGGTCAGGCTGAAGATATAAATACAGCTATAGGTGGAAAAGATCCTACTAAAAAAGCGTTTGGTGGACCAATCTATCGTCAAAGATTCATGGAAGGAAATGAAGCAAGATCAAAACCATTTCCTAAAGGTCTTTATCCAGAAGAAATACTTGGATTTACTAAAGGTTATATACCGCAAGGTCCAGAACTAACAAGTGCATTTAGAAGAGCAGCTTTAATTCATCATTCAGATAGGGGCGGTCTGCCCGAAAATATGGCACAAGTAAATGCTGCCTTTCAGCGTTTAAAAGATCGGAGTGATCTTAAAAAAGCAAGATCACAAAGTGGACCAAAGACTGCAAATTCACCTCCACCACCGCCAAAAAATAATGCTCAGTCAGAAGACCAAATGTTTAGGTCTATCTTTGGCGATGCTCCAACTAAAGACGAAGCAAGAAGTCAATGGAAAGGTACAAATCCAGAAACATTCACCAGACCAAATAGATTTGATAGTTTTGAAGCAGTTAGAAATGCTAGTCAATTTAGAGAAAAAGAAGAACTATCTAAAACAATGAATGCTTCTTCTGCATATACCGATAGACAGAAAGCTGCTAAAGCAAAAAGAAAATTTGCTTATGGTGGAGATGTAGTTAGACAAAAGTTTGCTAGTGGTAAGTTTGTTGCTAAAGATACAAAAGGGAATATTGTTCGTGATAGTGTTGATGCTGCAACAGAAGATGAAATGCGTCAAAAGATTAGGCAGATGGGATACTTTGTTATATCTCTTAAGCTTGTTGCTGCCAAAAAAGCCTCACAACAAAAACTACAAGAAAGACAAGACAGAAGAGATCAAGCAAAAGAAAGAGCGAAAGAACTTAGAAGATATTGGAATATGAATGAGACAGACACAGGTGACATTAATACATCTAGACCTCCAAAAAGAGGTAACAGTCTTGCAATAGAAGAATCAGAAAGACAAGAAAGAGATGCTAAAGGAATTTTGGCTGGACCCGCTGGTGCTATTGCTGGAGGTATTACTGGTGCTGTTGGTGGTGCTCTTCTTGGTGGTATTCCGGGGGCATTTATTGGTGGCACTTTAGGATTTGGTGCTGGAGCAGTTGGCGGTATGATGTATGAAAAATCAAGAAAATCAGAAGATGAAAAAAATAAAGGTTTGGCTAGATTTTCTTATCAAGACGAACAGGGTAAAAAAGGAAGTATTCCCGCTAGAGATAAAGAGGAAGCACTAAGAAAATTGTCTTTAATGAATGATGGTATCACACCAATAAATACAAATATTCGGAGAATTGCACCAGAAAGATCTTGGGGCGAATATCTCGAACAAAAAAGAAATGATATTTTTGGTATAAAAAAGGCATCAATAGAAGAGACAAATAGGGAATCTCGTAGTCGTGAAAGAAAATTTAGTAAAAGCATAGGCAAAGGAGATGCCCCACCAATAATGGTAAGGAAACCATCTAAAAAGACCAAAGAATCTAAAAAATATAGTGAAGATATATACAAGCCACTTCCTGCATTAGCATTAGATCCAACTTTAGGAAAATCAGTAGCAATCACAAAAGAAATGATGGAAGAAAGAAAAAAAGCTAGGGGTTTTGCTTCTGGTGGATTAGTACCAGGAACTGGCAATTCTGACACAGTTCCAATGGATTTAGACGAAGGTTCTTTTGTAATTAAAAAGTCTTCAGTTAATAGCATAGGCATTGATAATTTAGCTAATGCTCACAAATTTGCATCTGGTGGTAAAGTTCCTGCATTACTCACGCCAGGTGAATATGTATATAGCCCTAGCGAAGCAAAGAAAATTGGTGCTAATAAACTTCATCAAATGAATAGTTTTGCAAAATTTAAAAAAGGTGGTGAAGTTGGTAATAGTATAGTTAGTGATACATTTTTAAATAGCCCAAACAATTTAAAGAAAATACTTTTAACATTAGTTGATCAAATAATGGAGTCAGATCCAGAAATATCAAAAAAAGATGCAAAAGCAGAAGCCACAAGAATTGTAAGTGAAATAAAAGTTCAAAATCAAACATCAAATCAAGCAATTGGAAATGTTGCTAGAGCAGATCAAGACATATCGGCAGAAAAATCAAATATTGGTGTTTTTAATACAGAACTAAAGGGTTTTGGTAAAACACTATCTACTTTAGGTAAAGAAGCAACTAGTTTAGCGGAAGCACTTCAGAAGAATACAGATGCAGCAGATGCTTCATATACTGCTGAATTAGAATTAAGGGCAAAGGGTACAGCAATAGTAGCTGCTAGAGATGCAAAAGCAGCAGCAGGACAAGATTTAACTAAAGAAAATACAAGGGTTGGATCTGCACAAACAAAAGTAAATGAATTAAAAGATAAAAAGAAAGACATGGAAGAGGCTAGACAAGCAAAAATAGATGCAGCAGATCAAAGAATTGCAGCAGCAGAACAAGCAAAAATCACAAAAGAAGCTCAACCAGTAGATTTAACTCAAGAAAATAAAAGAGTTGTTTCGACAAAACAAAAAGTCGATGATTTAAAGCAAAAAAAGAAGGACATGCAAGAAGCGAAGCAAGCAAAAATTGATGCAGCGAGTCAAAGACTTGCAGAAGCAGAAGAAGCAAAAAGATTAAAATCTCAACAGCCAGTAAACTTAAAAAGTGAAACTGCAAAAGTTGGAAATATTACCGGAAGAATTTCTGTTCTAGAAGCAAGAAAAAAATCTAAATTAGATGCTGGTGAATCAGTTAGAGTTGTGAATGCACAAATAGCAGAAGCAAAAAGACAAAGAGATGTATTGACAAAACAGATGGCAGATAAAACTGCTGCTGGACCTAACACAAAAAAAGAACAAGAAGAAATTGATAAAGCAAAAGACGAATTAGCAAAAGCTAGTAAGCCATTAAAAACAAAAAACATAGACACAAAAATAATGAGAGCAGAAGATGCTCTTACGCAAGCTACTACTGCAAGAGACAACAAAGTTCCTAACACAAAAAAAGAACAGGAAGAAATCGATAAGGCGAAAGCAGAAAAATTGGAAGCTGAAAAACCATTAAAATCAAAAGCAATAGATGCAAAAATAACAAAAGCTGAAAGTGCTTTGACTACAGCAACAAACGCAAGAGATACTAAGGCAAGAACGGCAGTAGACACATCAAAAGAAGATGCACAAATTTTAAAGTTAAATCAAGATTATCAAAAACTTCTTAATGATAGAAATACAAATGCTCAAAATAGAGTGGCAATAGAAAATAGCATTACTGCTGTTGGAACTAAACAATTAAATGTTCAAAATGAAATTTTAAAAACAGAACAATCTATAAAAGATGCAGAAGCAAATATACAAAAAGCCGAAACGGCAAAAGCAGCAGCAAAAGCATCAGGAGAAAAAGCCACTAGATCATTCCAAGTAAATGCAAAGGGTGAGATTGTAAATGAAAAAGGAAGGCCAATTGGACAAACAAAGCCAATAACTACACCTGATTCAATAAAACAAATTTCAAAACAAAGAGAAAAAGAATACGCTAAACAAAATGATGGTAAAGCCCCTAGAAAAAGCGAAAGAGAAGATATAAGAAGTGGAATAGTTAATGAATATAGAGCAGCAACAGAAAAACAACTTAGAGCAAAAGCACAAAAAGAAGTAAAACCTGTTAGCGAATTGCAAATCCAGTCTATGACTGATCAATACACTAAGCAGTTTGCTCAAGGAAAAAGAGGGGCAGTTTTTAATAAACAAGGAGAACTAACAGGAGATAAGTCTTTAGGATCAAAATTAATTAAAGGTGGAGATTATAAAGAAAGTGGCGATTTAACATTCCAAGGTAAGGTAAAAGATTTTGGGCAAAGACTTGTAGGTTCAAAACGAACTGATTTTGAAGCTGGTGCAGAGGGAGAAAGACAGTTTAAACAAGATAGAGCATCTGGTTACGCCAATAGAATAACAACTGCTGCTGTTGGTGGATCTTTACTTGCTTCTGGAATGAGAGCAGGAGCACCAGAAGTTTCTTCTCTTGCAAAAGCAAATGAACAAGGAGTAGTTGTTGAAGATAAAGCACAGCAAGAAGCTTATAGGTCCACACTTCAATTTGCTGGTGCTATTGAAAAAGCTGGAACATATGCTGCTACTACTGCTACCGCTTTTTCGGCACTTGGGCCAGTAGGTACTCTTGTAGGCGGTGCTTTAGGTGCATTTGTTGGATTAATAAAAGGTTATGCTGATGGCACTAAAGAAGCAGAGGCACAAATAAGAGAAGTAAAGTTAGGTGCTGCACTAACAGGATTGCAAGGAACATTTGATAAATTAAATACTGGGTTAAGAACTTTTGATGATACTATTGCCGAATCAATTGCAGCAAATCAAAAAATTATTACTGAAGCAAACGCTGGAAAAGCATTCGTTGAAGCTGGTGGAGAGAAAAATGGTTTTGACAGACTAATATCTGGAATTACTGGTGGCGGTTTTGGTGGATTTGATGTTAAAAAATTCAACGAATTAAATTCAAAAAGTCAAAAAGAAGCTGGTGCTGCACAAATAGTTCCACTTACGAATATTTTAAATAAACAAGCCGAACAACTTGGTTCTAGTGCAGTAAGACAGGCTGGTGGAAATGCTGGAACATTAGACTATAAAGATTTTGCAGCATCATTAGATACCAAATTAACTAGTGGCGGTGGTGGATTTAATAATGCACAAATACAAAAAATTGCTAATGCAAGAAATGTAAGCTTTGATGATGTTAAAAAAGAAATTGTAAAAGTAATGAAAGATTCTTTTAAAGCTGCACAATTAGAAAAAACTCAAAAAGAAGCAGTAACTGTAAATCAAAGATCTATAAATTCTATGGCATTATTATCAGAAGCAGTTGTTGCTGCTGCTAATTCGGTAGAAAGTTTCTCTAATAGGTTAAGCACAAATGAGTCATTTTTTAGTGGCGGTATTGGATCAACAAAAGTAACTGGAATTTCTAATCAGTTTGATCAAAAATCAACTCCAGACTTTAATTCTTTTAATTCTGCCGTTTCTAAACTTTCTGATTCACTTGGAACTTATGGCAATGAATTTAAGACTCAAGGAAATGCAATTAATGCAGCCTCACAAGCATTGCCGTCATTACTTGCTGGTGCAATAGAAGATCCTGTTGGTGGTCAGGACATAGCCATACAAATAGCCTCTGGTTTAAGAGAAGCTTTAAGTGCTCAAGGTATTAGTGGGGCTGGAGCAGAAAGAGTTGTTAGTTCTGTTGCTGGAAATGTATCTGGACAAGAATACACGAAGCTGCTTGCTGAAGCTGGTGGCGATGTATCTAAGGTTGCAGAAAAACTACTTGGTAATATAAAAGACCCATTTTTAAATGCAGCTAAAGATATAAGTCAAAGATTAGAAAATGCAAGTAATCAATATATTAGTGGTTTAGAAAATTTAGCTCAAAGACAAAAACAAATTGGCGAATCTTTTAAAAACTTAGAAGGTGCAAAACTACAGAGAGATAAGTTTACAGCAGAGACTGTTGCTACAAATGCTGGTTTGCCATCACAAGCAGGGAACTTGATTTCAGTAGATAGACAAATGCAGGGCTTTAGAACAAATCAAGAAAGGCTTACTGGAACTAAAGGAGCAGAAGCACAGGACTCTAGAGTAATCGGAGATAATCTAAAAAGAACACAAGAAAGAATTAGGGAGTTAGAACCAAAAGTACAGAATGCTTCTGGTGCAGAAGGTGGTGGGGCTGCATTTAGAGGTGCAGCATCTGAGTTAGTTAAATTAAAATCAGAAGCTTCAAATTTGCAAGAGTCATTAAAGAACTTGGCAGATCAATCAAACAATCTTGCTATTTTGGAAGGCAAGCTTGGTCAAGTAAGACAAGAAAGAGATAATGAAACTCAAAGAGGAAGAGAGTTTTTAACGGCAGATCCAAAAGAAAGACAAAAAATATTAAGAGATAGAGTTCAAGGACAAGGATTACTTAAACAAGCACAAGCTCAAGGTGGAAATGTAAGTAATTTTAGTTCTGAACAAAACAAGGCACTTTTTGCATTTTTAGATAGTTTTGGTCCAGTTGGAAAAGATATTGCGGACAATATTGTGCGTAATACTACTGGTTTAGGAAAAAAGAAACCAGAAGAAGATATGTTGGTTGGAAAATTAGCTAAAGTATATGACGAACAAGTAAAAGCAAATCAAGAGTTAATTGGAAATCAAAGAAGTTTACAGACTGATTATTTTTCTCAGTTGACAAAACAGAACACTACATTTTATTCAAACCTAGATAAATTTATTGCTGGCATGGAAAAGAGTCAAGTTCAAGATGAAAAAAATAGGGAAGTTCAAAAGTCTGCAAGAATAAAAGATGTTCAAGAAAAAAGTGGTTTTCTTAGAGAAGCTGGAGTAACTGATGAAAACCTAAAAGATGTTACAGCAAACAAAGGAAAAATATCAAGTTTAATAAAAGCAAGAGAAGAAAAAAAAGAAGCAGATAAAAAATATTCAAATGTTGGAGAATCTTTAAGGGGTGATGAATTTAAAAAATCAATAGGAAGTTCATTTTCTAATAAACAAGGTCCAGAAGCAGCAAAAGAAATTGCTGCAAAATCAGATACATTAAATGAAATATTATCAAAAATAGGATTATCAGGAAAAGAAAGCAAATCTGTTCAATCAGAAGCAATAGCTACAGTTTCAGAAGGTGGAAATATACAAGATGCAATAACAAAAGCCGTACAAAATGTTACGCAACAAACAAATAAAGATGCAAGAGAAAAAGTAAGTAAATCCGAACAAGAACTTGGAGGATCAAATTCTCTTGGGGTTAAAATTGCAAATAAAGCAGAGGACCAAGGAATAAATGCAGAAAAATTTGAATCTAGTCTTACAGCAGTTAGTGAATTAAATCAAGGAATTGGAGTAAAACTTACAGCAGCAGCAGATGCTGCTACAGCTAATATTAATAGATTGTCTGCATCTATTAGTGGATTAGCAGCACAACAACAAGGTATTGCTCCAGTTAACGCCAATGTTAATCCTGCACAAGCAATTGGATTTGCAATTGGCGGTCAAGCATTTTCTCCAAGAGGAACTGATACTGTTCCAGCAATGCTAACACCAGGAGAATTTGTAGTAAATAGAAGTGCAGCACAACAAAACTTGCCTTTGTTAAAGTCTATCAATAGTGGAAAAACATCATATTTAGCAGAAGGTGGAGAAGTATTAGATAAAAGAATAAAAGCATCAGAAGAAGTGATGAATATATGGAATCAAGTAGGACCAACGAATGAACAAAAAACAGCAGCAATTAAAAGCAACATAAAAGGAAAATACGACTCACTTGTAAAATCATCATTAAGCAATGTTCCTTCTGCAATAGTAAAACCAGAAGATAGAGAAAAAACATCTCTGTCTATATTATCTGAAGTTATTTCGTCTTTATCTAGTGGACAACTTTCTCAAAATCCTAATGTTAAAAAAACAATTGAAGAAAATGGTGGATTTGAAGCACTTCAAGATTTTGGAAATATTTTTTCAAACTTTAAACAAATTCAAATAAAAGAAGGTTCGTCACAAGAAGCAAAAACAACACTTAACAAAGAATATGAAAGCATTAAAAAAGAAATTAGTGATAAAGGAGGCTTATCTACAGAAAACTTAGAAAAAGATAAAGCAAAAAAAGTTAAAGAAAAACTTATACCTTTAATGTTAAATTATGGGCCAGATGCAGTTGATGATCATACAAAAGCAAAATTTGATAATGATGCTACATCTGATACAACATGGCGTAGAACGATTGGTGCTGGACTTCAACAAGTTACTTCTGCATTTGGCCTTATTAGACCATTACAAAGAAAGGTTGCAAGAGTATTTGATTTAGATAATTATCTAAGAGGACATCGAGCATATAAAGATGCTAGGATTACTGGAACTTTTATAGATCACTTTTCTGATTTAACTACAAATTCAATTAAGGAAGATGATTATCCAAAGCTTTCAAAAAATGTAAGGGGCGGTTTATTTACAACTTTTCACAATGGAGATGCACAAAAATCAAATGCTTTTAGTGGATCACAAGGTGATTTTTATGATACTTATTTTTGGAATGGTCCAGAAAAACAAAAAGCTCTTGCTTGGAAAAGCGGTGGAGAAAAATGGAAAGGCATTAAGAATTATGGGGATAAACATACCGACACCGATGTAAATCTTTTAGAAGAAGAATCAAAAAAGAAAATACCAACAAGAAAAGAATTAATAGAAAATTATTTAAAAGAAAAGAAAATAATTGATTGGAATAAAAAATATAACATACCAGAAAAAATAGAAAGTTTAGATCAATTTCAAATAAATCCAGATTACTTTAAAAATATTGGTGCTGAATCTAATAAAGGTATAGATGCTGATATAGATGCTAAAATACCACAATATATTGCAACAATAGCAAATTTAAAAGCACAAAAGAAAGACATTGTTTCAGAAAAGAAACAAGAAAATATAGTTGCCAACATTGCAAACGAAGAAGGCACAACGCCCATAGATACGCAGATAAGAATGGCAGAGAATGAGGTTCTTGCAGCAAGAGGGAATAAAGAATTAGAATCTAAGAAAAAAGCAGAATTAGAAATATTAAAGCTAAGAAGAACAAGCTATAACCAAATTGGATTAACATCTAATGAAAAGTTAAGAAATGCTTATGGTCAAAATAGACCAGAAATAGATAAGAGCTATGTTGACTCTAAGGCTTATCTTACTCAAATAAAAGAAGGAACTGGAGAGAAGTTTGTCGCTACAGATATGGGAAAAGAAGACGAGCTTTTCTTAAAGAGACAGGGCGATGCAGGAAGATTAGCACAAATAGGTTTAAGAAGAGAAGTGCAAGCTAGTGCTATACTTGGCAAAATGGTAAAGCTAAAAGGTATTTTTGCTAAAAATCAAGGCGAAGAATTAAACAAAAAAGAATTTGCTGAAATTGGTAAAGATCCAAATCAATTAATACCTTTAGGTTTAAAAGAATACAATAATTTATACAGTGGACAAAAAGGAAGTTTGGCAAAAGAAGACTTTGATAATCCTAAACTTATACTTCCATTCCAAAAAGAAATTGTTGGTTCTTTCTTTAAACAACAGGCAAGCACAAGATCTTTAGCAATAAGTGGTAAGGGTCTTCTTGACTTTATTGATCAATACTCAAACATAAAAGACACTAAGGGTTTTGTTGATGCAAAAGTAAAACAAGCTGGACCAGATGCTATACCTTTAGTTGTAAGGGCGATAGAAGAAGGAAAAATAAATGCGTTGAGCGTTCTTAATGCAGCAGCAGCAAATGTTGGTGGTATAAGCAGAAAGAGCTTAGAAGGTGCTATTGGAAGAAATAAAGACTTTAATCTATTAGATAAGCTTTCCGAAAAACAAGAAGGAAAAGCACAAAAAATTGTTAGACCATTCTCTGGAATTGATTTTGCAGAAGGTGAAGATGGTGCTTATGCAACTATAAAGGCAGCAACTGGAAAAGGTCAAGTTTCTATGTCTGCCAAAAATACCGCATTGAGAATAGCTGCTCCTTATAAAAGTCTTTCTTCTACACTTAGTGCAGCTACTGATGTAATTACTACTGCATTTTCAAATCCTATGGCTGCATTAGCAAAATTTGCTGCGGTAGCTCCAAGCATTAATGGAAATGAACTTGCAGACCAAGCATATACAAATGATGGATTAAAACAATTAGCTGGAGATAGACCAACATTAGGAAGTCCTAATAGCTCTTTTACATTTCCAGCAGACGGTCCAGGTCTTTTTACGACAGAAGATTTTTTAAATCTTGTTAGTAATTCTCCAGGATATGCAACTATTTCATCAAAAGCAGTAGTTGTAGAAGAAGATGTTGATGGTAAAAAACAAAGAAAAATTGATTATAAAAGAAATTTAGATGTTGCAAATATTGAAAATGCTAAAACTAGAGAGGCAATGAAAAATAGATTGAAGCAAATGAAAGGTGAAACAAAAGCTATCGCACCAGAAGAAAATAAAAATGTGGTTAAAGGTGAACCAAATGAATTTCAAGCTGCAATTATAAAAGAACAAAAAGAACAGAGTGCTCTTGCAGCTAGACTTCCTAGAGCAACCAAAGAGCAACAATTATTTGAAGGACAATATGGAGAACTAAGTGTTGAAAGTCGATTAAATAGGGGTGAAATAACTAGAGAAGAAGCAGCAGCACAAATAGAACGACAAAGACAAGCTAGAAAAATGTCATCTGGTGGAATGGTAAGCTATCTTTCATCTGGTGGTGTTCCTAGCCATAGTCCTAATCCTGATCCTTCGTTCTTTAAGCCTAAAGGTACAGATACAGTACCAGCTATGCTTACGCCAGGTGAGTTTGTAATAAATGCCTCTGCTACTGCTAAACATGGTGACTTATTAAGTGCAATAAATAGTGGTAAAGATGTTGGATATTCAGCTACTGGTGGAATAGTTTATTTAGAAGATGGTGGACAAGCAAGAAAAAAAGCATTTTATGAAAAAATGAATAGACAAAAAAAATACGAAGAAGATTCGAGATATTTAGTTGATGATAAAAATAAAGATAAATATACTTACATGCAAGATAGGAAAGATGATTTAGAATCTACTTCTAATAGGGCAACTCAAACTTTCTCTCGTAGACAGAATCAATTTTTACAAAATGAAGACAACAGCAATAATGCTGCAACAGATATGGTCTTTAATGCTATGGGGATGACTGGACTTGCAAAAGCAGGGATATCTGCGATTTCAAAATTTGCAATGAAGCCATCACTTGAGACTGCTCTACATGGAGCAAAACATGTTGGAAAAGACTATCTTCAAGAAAAAGTACAGCATAAAGGCGTAGATCTTTTTAAGTCAAATACGGAAAAATTACTTGGATATGCAAGCGGTGGATTAGTAAGTTATTTATATGATGGCGGATACTTAAAAAGAAGAGCAAATTTAGGTTCTTATAGTGGCAGTGAAGAAGAAACATCTCTTACTGTTGATCAAGAAGGATATATTGACAATATTGGAAAAGCTACTACTTCAGACATAACTAATAGAATAGCAGCAAAAAATCAAGCTGAAAACAATGCATTCCAAATGTTTTCTAACACTAGATTTAATGATGGAACTGGTAGTCTTTTTGATAATACGCAAGCTGGATTTTCTACTGGGTCTGGTGGCGTTTCTGCTCAACAAGCACTATCTTTTCAAGATCCAACTAAGCCTGGTGGCGAAGGCGTAACATCAGCAGCAATGGGTATGCTTGGAGATGTTCAGTCTAGAATGCGTGGTGGCAACAATCCCTTTGGAAATATTTCTGCTACTGGTGCAGAAGTAAACGCATTAAAAACAGCAAAAGCAAATGAATCAGGAATACAAAGTAATTCTGATGAATTTAAAAAACAAATCAAAGAATATCTAGAAGAACAAAAAAAACAACAAGAAGAAGAATCTGGTAGTACATATGCAAGTTTAGGTGGTTTGATTTATGCGGAAAATGGACTTACAACATTATCACCAGCAAACCCATTTGCAACAGATGAATATTTAAGGGCGAAACTTAAAAAAGAAGCGGAAGAAAAAAAACAAAGAGAACTTCAAGATGATTGGGCTAGACAACAAAGATCAACACTAGCAAGAAATGCTATAGAACGACAAAGAGCGAATAGATTTAGATCACAACTTCAAGTTAATCAGAATCCTCAGCAACAATCACAACAACAAAAACAACAAGCAGCATTAGCAGCATTACAATCAGGTCCAAGACCAAGTAATTTTGCAGGAAAGTTGCCACAACAACAGGCACAACAACGACCACAAAACCTTCAAGTTGCTCAACCAGCATTTCAATCAAGTAATTATGCAGAAAGCTTCTTTAATCAAGTTCCACAGCAACAGATGCAACAACAACCACAAGAACAAATGCCTAGTGGTTATCGTCAAATGGCAGCATTTGCCAAAAAGAGACAGGAACAACCACAACAACCACAAAGACAAAAATTAAGTTTTCTTGGAATGGATCTAGGTTCATATAGTACTGGTGGCAATGTAGATACTATTCCAGCTATGTTGACTCCAGGTGAGTTTGTAGTAAATAAACAAGCTTCATCTAAAAATTATTCTCTGTTACATGCAATCAATAGTGGCAAAGAAGTTACTGGGTTTAGAACTGGTGGTAGTGTTGGAAATATTCGTGGCAAGAAAGTAGATCCAATAGAATCTGGAATAAATGAATTAACTGGAAAATTATCTGGAGTTGGAAACAAATTTGTTCAAAGTGGCGATTCATTTAAGAGTGGGGCAAATGCTAATAAGGAAGGATCACAAAACATATTAGCTTCTTCGTCTAGATTTAATGCTGGAGTTGGAAGTTTTGCTGATTCTGCCAACAAAATGTCAAAAAGAAAAGGTTATAATTCTGGTGGTCTGGTAAACTATTTTGCAGATGGTGGATTCACACCAAGAGGTACAGACACTGTTCCTGCCATGCTCACACCAGGAGAGTTTGTGGTAAATAGAGAATCAACATCTAAAAATTTAAATTTATTAAAACATATAAATGGAAATACTAGTTATATGTCTAATGGTGGAGTTATGTATGCTAGAAGAGGGGCATTTGTTCCAAATCAGCAAGAAAACGCAACTCCAGCAATAGATATGACTTCCGTTACACAATTAGCTGATGCAATAAACAAACTAGGAACTACATTCCTTAAGCCTTTTGGCGAACAAATAGATACATTTAAAGCTTATGCTGAAGCATTACAAACACAAGTTAATAAAATACCATCAATAATAAATATAGAAGTAATGGGCAATTTGAATGCTTCTTTAAATATTGACTTTAATCCAGAAGGTGTATATACAGCGGTAACACAAGCGACAGAAGAACTAAAAGGATGGATAGTTACACAGATAGGTAAACAACTTAAAAATGAAATGAATTCATAGTAAGGTAAATTATGGCAAATTATATTATATCTGGTGCTGGTAGCGGAGGTAATTTTAATGGAACATTTGAATACTACAATGTTGTTACATATAGAAACTCTTTAGATACAAGCTATGTGTTGTTTTATGACATTATAGTATCTCAATGGGTTATTCAACAGTATTCAGATGTTTATTACTATAACACCTCAGATGACCCATTAAATGTGCCACTATCAGGATGGTTACCATTTTTAGGTTCAGCACCAGCACCAACGATCACATTAGAAACAACTACTACTACAACAGGCGAACCAACAACCCCACAACCCTCAACTACCACTACAACTACCACTACCACAACAACTCCTGCACCCACTCCTTCACCATCAACATTTTTTAATTTTAGGAATTTATTTTTAAAATCAAATTTTGACAACAATGTTTCTTTATATATAAAATCAACAGCTATGTTTTTTGGTGCAAGAGCTTTGTATTTAGAAGCCAACACGCAAGAACAAACAAATTTATATTTAAAATCATTTCCACAAAATTCAATTAATTTATTTATAAAATATTGGAATGAACATCAAGACAATAAAGAACTTTATTTAAAAGCATTTGTAGAATCATCAGCCGATTTATTCATAAAAAATTTGTATTTATATACTGATGCAGATGGATCTATTGATTTCAATATTCGTTCATCAACAATAGACCAACAAATAAATAGTGTAGAGCTTTATATAAAATCATTTTTTGAAAATAATTTAGAATTGTTTTTGATGGTAGATGATACTGCACTAACAACAGGGTTTGTTTATACATATATATCTGGAGATATAATAAACCCATCACACTTTGAAAGTTTAAATCTTTATTTGAGCAATCAGTATGCATCTATTAATGAATCATTAAGTATTACTATAATTGGTCTTGGAACTACATTCAATGCAATACCAGATGGTTCATCTATGGAGATGTTTATACAAAGAGATGTTGAAGCAACTTGGAATTATATGCCTTTAATAGCTTATGGTGCTTCTTCTGCCATAACTAATAGTATTGATTTTAATATATATGCAAATGATGTTTGTTTTGATTCAATAGAGTTAGTTATTCCAGAAGTAAATCAACCATTTAATGAAACCATGCAGTTATATACACATGGCTTTGAGGATTAAACATGGCTGGAACATTATCAGACCCAATTCAAACATTTTCATTGCAAGAAAGCGTTCAATTTTATGACAATGGAAAAGCAAAGACATATCTTTTTAATATATCTGTATCTGCAAAAATTGTTCCAAGTCAAGCTATATCTGTAGATGCAAGACACTCTGCCATTATTGCAAGACAAGCAGCGATAATAGCACAAGTCAATGCTTTTACAGACAAAACATATTTTGAGATTCAATCAAGAGATGGTAAAAGCTCACCAATTAAATTTATTCCTAGAATTAAAAGTCTAAATTTTAAAGAAGATATTTGGGTTAATTTTTGTGATTACACAATTGAAATGGAAGCAGATTCAGTAACCATTGGATCAAAATCAGTACCAGATAAAACCAACGCTTCAGATATAGATGAATCATGGTCAGTTGATTATAACGATGAAGATTTAAGATTCACAAAAGTAAACCATAAAATTTCTTGTAAGTCTAAAGATGTTGATGGCAAAAATGGTTGGGAAACATCAAAAACAGAAGTTCTAAAAAAAATAAACGAACTTATTCCAACAGATATAAAAGATGCTGCTAAAAATACTTATTTAAAAGCTTCACCTTCAAATAAATTAATTAATTATAGTGTCAATGTACTTGGTGGGGAATTCTCTGCTGAAATAAATTTAACTTATCATAATGATTTATTAAAAAATTCAATTATTCCTCAATTACCACAAGCACACCATGAACAAACACTTACAGACAAACAATCTAATGAAACATTAAGAGATACGCTTTCTATAGAAGGAACTATAACTGGTCTATCTTCATCTTCTACATCAACTCCAAGCAATAGATATACAGAAGCATTGGCATTATGGACAACGGTAAAGAGTGCTTTAAACACTAAATATCTTGCATTAACAATAACTTCATTTTCAGAAACACATGATAAAGTAAAAGGAATAATTACTTATAACTATGAAATTGAAAATATAAAAAGACCAACAACAACTGGAGTAAAAAATGAAACAATAACTGTAAGTTACTTTGGAGATTTAGCTGATGCCCTTAAGACTTATGTCATACATAATACTATCTATGGAGATAAGGGGCCAGTATTTCAAAGTATTGATATGAATAAAGCAAAAACTATGTCTATCACAATAGAAAGAGTTGGAACAGAGACTACTCCAAACACATTGCAATATCAACCAGCAGGAAGTATGATTGAATCTGATACTATTAATTTTACTGCACAAAATAAAAAAATATCAAGAACTACAGTATTTATATGGGCAGATGGTTCAAAACCAGCTTTACCAACCATTACCAGTTTTGATTTGATAAGCACACAAATACCTAGACCATATTAGGAATGATTTATGTCTATATCATTAAATGGAACTGCAATAAGACCAACACCATTAATAAGTATTACTCAACAATCAGAGTTTAGAGAAAGTGGTAAAGTAAAAACTACTACAATAACAGTAGATTTAAAAGGAAAAATTTTAGCTGTAGATCCAATAGCGGGTGACTCAGAACCAACTGGAACTGCTGAAGAAGCAGACAAAGCTAAATTAGGGTTGATTATAGGAAAAATGGCAACTTTAGAAGGTTTAGTAAGCCATAAAATAGATGACATCAATATAAGCACATCAATAAGTGGCCCAAATTTATCTGGAAAATTTAAATTAAAATCTAAAAGTTTTCAGCTTGAACAATCAAGTTTAATATGTGATTACACAATATCTTTAGAACAAATAGTATTGGATAACGAAGAACCAGATGAAACTTGGTCATTAGATCCAGCAGATGAATACAATAGATTTGTAAAAATAAACAGAACTAGAAGCATACAAATAAAAAGCACTGAAGATCCAGCTAAAGATTATCAATTAGCGATGGAAAATGAGAAGATGCTTTTAACTACATCTATAGCTGATTCTGATGCTGCTACATACTTTACTTTGCCAACAGAAGATTCTTATAATAAAACAACTAGTTATTCAGTCAATACATATAAGAATACTGTTGATTGTAATGAATCTTGGATACTATCAAAAGACCCATTTGTAATTGAAGAAACATATACAGAAAAAGAAAGTTTTGATTCTGCATATAAATCTGCAAGCTTACAAGGAACTATAACTGGATACGAAGGTAAAGGTAAAACAAAATATACAAATGCATCAGAAAAATTTGATTTGGTTAAAAAATGGGAAATAGGCAAATCATATACTATTGGAACAATAACTGGTAAAGTAAAGTCTGTTTCTGTAGGAACAAACAAAATATCTGGAACAATAAATTATTCTGTAGAAATTTCTGAAGGTATAGAAAAAACTGATGAAAGATTTAAGTCTATAAGCTGGACAGATACGCCACCCATAGATCTTATTGTTGTAATACCAGCAGTTGGTAAAGAATTAGGTCCAATTATACAAAAGCTTCCTGCCAAAAAAAATGGTGTTAAAACACTCAATATTGAAGTATTATATAATGATGGCTCTAAAGGTCCACCAGATGTTTCTTCTTATGCACCAACAGCCACTGAAATATTTGTAGAAAAAGATGATATGACATTTGATTATAGAACTAAAAAAGTTACAAGATCAGTAGTTTGGAATTATAACTAGGTGAACAAATGAGTTTTGAAAGATTAAAATTTTTAGGTTTAACAATAGTAGATTTCAATTCATCTATTGGGTGGAATGATACAGAATCATCTGTAAATATAAAACTTGCTCCAGATCCAGAAAATAATGAAACAACAATAGGTACATATGAGTTAGGAAAAAATTATGAGTTTAAGTTAAAAAAAGATAACGCTTTTGTTTTTAATGGTTTTCTAGATAGAGTTATTGAAAAACATGATACTGGTGGAACTTTTTATGAAGTAAAATTAAATGATGGAAAAGAATTAATTAAAAATGTTGAAGTAATAACTAGTAGTTTATATGGAACTAATGATGCAAAAGAAGACTCCCCAATAATAAACATGTTCAATGTTTTTAGATGGTGGGAGAGCAAAGAGTTTGGAAAGAGTCAGGCTAATGAAGGAGGGATGCCGTATTCAAAACTTGAAGAAGGCATAAATGAACTTTCTAAAAAATATGGGATTATTTCTGCTGGAGTACCATATTCAATAAAGTTAGATTTTGCAACCAAAGTACCAAAATTTTATAGAATAGAAGGCCCATATATAAACTTAATGGATTTAATATCTAAAATTTGTGACGATTTAGGTTTATTGTTTAAGATTACTCTCACAGGCACAGAATTTACAGTTCAAACAACAAGTCTAGGTGTTGATGCAGCCAATCAAAAAGTTCAAAATGTTATAAAAGATTTGGCAAAAGACAGGAATGTTATTTCTTGGGATGCTGGAGTTGAGTCTTCCAACAATATTGAATCAAACTTTATGCTTTGGGGTGGATTAAAAGAACATAGTATTTGTTTTAATAACGATGTAAGTTTAACTCAAATGAATGTTGTTGTTGGAACACCAGTAAATTACACTCAAAATTATTATGGCAATGCTGCTGGTCCAAATTCAAGAATAAAACAATTTTGGGGATATGATATTAATGGAGAAGCATATTGGTCATCTGCATCTTATGATGTTGTAAAATGTGCATGTCCGTATTATAACTATAGATTTAATAGTTTAAGACCTTCCATATCTAGTCATTCTACTATAAAAGCAAATGCTTGGGGAATACCTTTAGTTGGAATGGAATCAATATTTCCTGGTGCTACATATTATGAAATGACAATGGATGAGTTGTTGTTGATAACTGGTGGCAATCAAGACAATTGGTCATTGTATTTAGAAATATGGGATGATGCTTTTGCTAATGACAATATATACACTAGAGTATTTCTTAAAGCTCCAAGAACAAATATCTCTATGGTTGCCAACTTTATGGCTGGTGGTGGATCTACAGAATTTCCATTGAAAAGAGAGTTTTCAGAAAAAGATAATGATATAGGAGTTATTCGTGGGGCACAACTTTTTACCTATTTAAAATCAGTAATAGATTCATATTACGGCAAACAATTTTTAGTAGAAGTTAATTATAAAGGTGACCTTAATTATAATACTGTTGATAATGGACAAAACAAGCCAGATTCTAAAAGCGATGGCCTTTTAATAAAACAAGTATTAGAAAGCTATACAAGTTCAGACAGTTTAGATTTAAATATTAAACAAAATCAACCTAAAAAAATATACAATATTTTACCAACTGATTCTGGATGGATAGATCCAGCAATTCTTGAAGCAAAGACAAATACTTCTTTGCCTAGAGAAATGTTAAATGCTATGGCATTAAATCAAGATGGAAAAATGCAGAATTGGTTAATTTTTAACTTACCAAATTCATGGGAAACTCAATTTACATACGATAGTAGTTCTTCAGACACAATTTCTTATTCAGATAGCGGTTCTCAATATTTATGGGTCAAAGCCTCAGTAAACGAACAATATGTAACTATTCCAATAGCCCAAAACGCATTAATAAAAACAACAGTGCATTCTGAAGTAGTTGGTTTAGGAACTGTTGGAACATGGATAAGCACTCAATATATTGGTGTAGACAAAAAAGATTCAGAGCATGTATTAGTTTCAATAGGACAATCTGTTGCTGCATTTAATCGATTGATACACAATCAATTTGGCGTTGATGCACTTGTAACATGCTATTTTGGATTACAATATAGAAATCAAGTGCTTGGTCAATCTGAAAATTTTAAAACAGGTCTTCCTGCACTATATCCATTTCAAGCAATGCTTAACTTCAAATCTACAAGAAATGATTTTTATGGCCCTTGGTATTTTGGGAATACAAAAGGTGGAAAAACAAAAATAGAGCAGAACAACGACTTAGTTCCTTGGCAATTCAACGCATCTGGAACATTAGAAGAAGCTGCTAAAAATAGATTAAAAGATATAAATCCAGTTCCTTATTTTGAAACTGGTTCTTTAAATAAAATTGGTTTGCCAGAACATAATCTTGGTGATGAAATAGTAAAGAATGGTCCAATAGTAACATCAATAAATACATCATATGGACCATCTGGTGTAACCACACAATATTCATTTAGAACATTTACTCCAAAATTTGGAATGCCATCAAGATATAATACAGAAAGACTTAAAAAGTCTGCCATAAAAGCATATTCTGACAGAAAAAATATATTGTTTGTTTATATGGAATCAATAAAGAAAGCTCAATCTCTACAGAGATCTTTTGCTGGAGCAAAAATACAAAACTTTGTACTAAATTATCTTGGAAGAAGATACGACAGAAATACACCACATCAAAATATAGTATTAGCCCAAACAATTGATCCTATGGCAGATAAGGGTGCAACTGTAAGAAGAAAAACAATTGGTGGATCTCATAGCAACATAGAGAGTGCTGGTGCTATGGCGATTCAATCTGGAGATTATAGAAATAAAGGTGCTGTTTCTTATGATGGTCTATTTTCACCATTCAACAATTTTGGAAGTCAATCTCTATTAAATACAGTGACATCAATTCCATATGGCTCTTTTCTTTCTGCTCCAGAAGGACTCCCAACAGCATACACATATAATCCATACAGATATACAGATGAAGTAAAAGGAGATTGGAAATTTCCTGGTGGCAGACCTCCAGCAATACATAGCTTTCATGGTGATGGAGGTTATATTTATGATAATTATCATGCTGCTGATTTTCTTGAATCGTCAGGAAATGTTCTTAATGGCAATAAAGAAGCAATATATGTTCATTCAAGATATGGTCCAAGAAATGTAATTAAATGTCAACCAGTAGGTCTTCGTGGCCCAATTATGGTTGTTGGGTATGGCAATTCATATATGGATTATGATTTATTAACTGATGGCGATGGAAATTTAGTAACAGTAAAAAATAGATATGATGAAGTAGTTGCTGTTCCTATACCAAAAGTATTGCCAAATAGTGTTGCTTATGCAACAGGAGAAGGTTTAGCTGGACCAGTTGATTTAATGTGGGATAAGTATAGAGGTGTTTGGACTTCTCACGATATAGCCACTGGCTTTGCTGTATCAAACATAAGACCATTTGATGATGGCTATGTATATTTAAACATGAATGGTAATAGATCATCACAACAAATATTAATTAAAAATTTTTCAGCAAGAAAAATATACGCTAATCAATCTGTACTTCTTTGCTATTCAGCTAATGACGGAAGATGGATTATTAAAGGCGAACAAATAAAAATAAAATTTGATGGTCAAGTATCAGATTGTCCTGCTGCTGTAGATCCAAACACACCAACAACAACAACCACTAAAGAGAATAGTTCTGACTTTAAAGTACAAGTTGCACAGGATGAATGCGAATCAACAGAAGGAATGTTCTTTGTTAATACAAATGGATTTACTGGTAATCAAGCAGTATTAGTTACAAAAGAAGGATCAATAACAACCTTAAAATTTAAAAATGGTCTTTTAAAAGACATTGTTCCAGTAACAACAGATCCTAATAATAATACCACTGCTCCACCAACAACAATAGCACCAACAACAATAGCACCAACAACAACTCCTGCACCAGCATACTGTGTTGTTGAAACAGAGTCAGAATGTTATAATTGTACTCAATTTTGTGGAAGTCCTAATTATGTATCTGGACCATTCACATTAGAGGTCTGTGAATCACAATTGCCTGGACTTAACACTAATTGTTCAATGACACTTGTTTTTGATGATCCATGCTTTAGTTGTCATTATGATTCAAATGGAGAATATACTGGTCCAACTAAAGCAGAAGATTGTGCTATAGATGCAGATCAACAAAATGAGAATGTAGGATACCCATGTGTAACAACTACATCAACATCGACAACTTTATGTCCAGATTATTGGTTAAATAAATATGAAGATAATGAATGTCATTATTGCTCAACGGAAGTAGATGAAAGTAGTTCTGGTCCATACACAGGTTGTGATGCACCCAATAATTGTGAAGATGCTAGAGTTGTAACAGATGAACCATTAGGGGGATATTGTACTACCAGCACCACTCAGGCTCCAACTACAACAGCTAGCCCAACATCTACCACTGAAGGACCAACAACAACAGCAGATCCAAATGCTGGTTGTCTAAGGGTTGTGGTTGGCGTTACTTGTGATGCTGATGGCGAACTATCTGTAGACTATGATTATGCAGTAAAATGTGCCACAACTATGCCACCACCACCTCAAAGTGGATTGCCAACAAGTATACAAATAAAACTTTTAAGTGCTCAAGTTCAATCATTAACTGGTCAATTGTCAAACCTATATAACATGCTTGAATTGTATGGGATAAAAACATTAGGGGATAAATAATGCCAGCAAATCCAACATTTAGTTATGTTAGCGGAAATAGTATTTGCGGAAGCGTTAGTGGAAATACTTTAACTGTAGATGGTTATTGCAATACTGTTTGGAGACTTTACTATCGTGGAACATTAGAAGTTATTTCAACTTATAACTTTGATGGAGGTAGTGCAACAGTTAATGGTTATGAAGTTATTTTTCCTGGTGGGTCATCATTTCTTCAATTAGGGGTATTTAGTCAGTACTCAAATATAACTTTTGGTGCAGACTATCCTACTGGTATTACTGGGGCAACTCTTACAAGATATCTTACATTTACTCCACCGGTATACTACACACATACTTTATATTATGGAATCAGTGGTAACATAGCATTAGAAGCTTGTGATTCTACAGATAGCTTTCCTTTATATTCTGAAGATGAAAACTTAGTAATCGGTTCATCATTGTATCTTGACACAGGATTAAATGATCCATATTTAATATCAATTATTCTTTCAGACAAAACTAATTTTTATAACATATCAGGAGGAACAGTTGCATCATTAGGTTCTTGTGATTCTGTTACTACGACTACCACTACTACAACAAGCACAACACCAGATCCAACTACTACGACTACTACGACAAGTACAACTAGCACAACTAGCACAACAAGCACGACAAGTACAACTAGCACAACAAGCACAACAAGCACAACAAGCACAACAAGCACAACAAGAACAACCACCAGTACAACGACCAGCACAACTCCAGATCCAACTACAACGACAACCACCAGTACAACGACTAGTACAACGCCAGATCCA
>Ga0102828_1000018_pt1 | contig 33346 bp, 33 predicted proteins | sample ColrivemetaGS541_FD_78196 | JGI IMG/M metagenome (GOLD analysis project Ga0102828, IMG submission 78196) | Estuarine microbial communities from the Columbia River estuary - Freshwater metaG S.541 | ecosystem: Environmental > Aquatic > Marine > Intertidal zone > Estuary | place: USA: Columbia...
TGGATTCCTGATTCTAAACTACGTACGGATATGCAAAGTAATTTTTTTAGTCGTAGATGGACTGATTCAGGATTGGATTTACTAAGTCCTCATTATAATCTTGATTTCACTAGTAGTAAAATTGGTGTAGAAATCAAGACTGGAATGTATTTTGCTGCTTTAGATTCTGAAGGAAATCCTGTTCCTTATCTTCTCATAGTTCGTTCATCTACAAGTCTAACTCCACTAAGACAATCAAATAATATTGGTTTGGCAGATGCAGGATATCGTGGTGAATTAATTGCACGAGTAGATTGTATTAATCCTATGCTTGATTCATATGAAATTCCTCATGGACGAAGGCTCTTTCAAGTATGTCAATATAACTTTTTGCCTTGGAAAAAAATTGTATTTGTAAATTCCCTTGAAGAACTACCCACTGCTCCTGATTCTAGAAATTTTGGTGGTTTTGGTTCTACTGGACAATAAATATGCGTCAAGGTCAAATTCCTCCGAATTTTTTTTCTTGCTTCAAGGTATAAACACAAAATGGGTGGTGGTTTAATGCAACTTGTATCTTATGGTGCGCAAGACATCTATATCTCAGGTAATCCTCAAATTACCTTCTGGAAAGTTCTTTATAAACGTCACACGAACTTCGCAGTAGAATCCATTGAAGTAACTTTCAATGGTCAAGCCGACTTTAACAAGCGTGTAACGGCTGTAATCAATCGTAATGCGGATCTAATGTACAAGACTTACCTACAAGTAACTCTACCTCAAGTAGAGTTAACCGACCAAGCCGGTTTCCGCTGGCTCAATTACATTGGTCACCGTCTAATTAACCAAGTAGAAGTAGAAATTGGTGGTCAGCGTATTGACCGTCAATATGGTGATTGGATGCAAATCTGGACCCAGCTATCTGTAACTCAAAGCGTAATGCCTGCCTTCGAATCCATCGTAGGTAATACCCACGACCTAGTACTAATGAAGCGTGGTACGGGTATTGCTCTAGACAGCACGTGCTCTGCAAATGAGACGACGATCTCTTGCGTACCCCGTAAAGGTACGCCTGCCAAAACTCTATATGTACCTCTACAGTTCTGGTTCTGCCGCAATCCTGGTGTAGCGATTCCTCTAATCGCTCTACAATACCACGAAGTGCGTGTGAATGTAACGTTCGAAACGTGGCAAAACTGCCAGTATGCGGAATCCGCAGTAGGTACTCCTGAGGCGAAAACCCAGTCGTCTCTTGCGGCGGCGTCTCTATATGTAGACTACGTATACCTAGACACGGAAGAGCGTCGTCGTTTTGCTCAACAATCCCACGAATACCTAATTGAACAACTACAATACACGGGTGCGGAATCTATTACGTCTTCATCCAACAAAGTACAGCTCAACTTTAACCACCCCGTAAAAGAACTTTTCTGGGTAGTACAACGTGATTCTTTCGTTGACTGCTCTACAAACTCATGGACGGCATCTGTAGGTGGTCCTCAACCGTTCAACTATTCCGATGATTTCTCAACGGATGGTATTATTACGGCTCTACTATCCCAAGCTGGTGGTGGTACGGCGGCGACGTCTCCTACTACAGAAATCGCGGGGACGCTTGGTCAAGGTGCTACGCAAATTTCAAGTGCATATGGTGCCGACCAAACTGATACAGCTGGTGTAGCTGAATTTGATTCAGGTGTGAATTACCTACTCGCCAAAGTAATTCTTGCGTCTAGTGTACGTTGCGAAGGCAAGAACCCTGTAGAAGTAGCTAAACTACAACTCAACGGCCAAGATCGTTTTACGGAACGTGAAGGTGATTATTTCTCTAAAGTACAACCCTTCCAACACCACTCTCGTTGCCCGTCTGAAGGTATTAACGTATACTCCTTCGCTCTACGTCCGGAAGAACACCAACCTTCAGGCACGTGCAACTTTTCTCGTATTGACAAAGCTACTCTACAACTAACGGTATCTGTAAACACGGTAGTAGGTGCGCGCACTGCCCAAGTACGCGTATACGCTCTAAACTACAACGTACTCCGTGTAATGTCTGGTATGGGTGGTCTAGCGTACTCCAACTAAACATTTAGTTATCATAGTATTTTTGTAATTTTTTTTAATAAATAATAATTCAATGTAAATATTTACACTGAATTATTAATATCTTAAAACTAAACTTATATATGACTTCTTTAATAATTTACGATAATAATTAACAAAAAAATCTATTTATTCTTATATAAAATGGAACATATGAATCTTTTAAAAACACAAGATGAACTGAATAAACTACATCATGAATTTTATACTAAACCTCTTCTGAATACTAGACATAGTATAATTCCACAGATAACAAATCCTAATTGGGAATATGTAGTTGTTAGTGGATTTGTATTTGTAATACATAAGAATGATACATGTATAGCAGATGCTCTAAGAAGTAATCGGCTATATGAAAAATTTTTTCTGTCATTTGTTAAACAATATATAGACCCTTCTAAAAATATAATAGATTTAGGTGCTAACATCGGAACTCATTCTGTAATTTATTCAACATGTACAACTGGAATTGTATATTCGTTTGAGCCGCAGAAAATGGTCTATGACATATTGACTGAAAATATAAAATTAAACAATTGTGATAATGTAATACCATTTAACTTTGGAGGTTCAGATAAAGATGATATTTTTTATATGAATGTGGATTATGATTCTAAAGAAAATCAGGGAGCATTTAGAATTCGTGATGAAAAACATATACAGAAAAAAAACACTTTAAAAATAGAATGTAAACAAATTGATTCATTAAATCTAGAAAATATTGGGTATATAAAAATTGATGTAGAAGGACATGAGTATCAATGTATTAAAGGAATGCTAAACACAATAAAAAAATACAATCCAGTTATAATGATAGAAGTTCACGATAGCTGTTCGCGTAGAGCCGATACATTTAATTTACTATATGAACTAAACTATACAAATTATATAAAATTATCACATTGTGACTACGTTTTTATTCATTAATTATTATATTATTTAATATTTAATAAAATAAATGCCTGGTATTGACATTTTAATTCCAACATATCATGCTGATTTTATATGGCTTGATTTCTGTGTTCGAGGTGTAAAAAAATTTACATCTGGATTTAGAAATGTTATTATAGTATCAGATAATGATGGTCATAAAATCCCTGAATCTATTTTAGATGTTATGCCAATGACCGTGATTTATAAAGATATGCCAACTAAATGGCCTGCTAAATTAAATCATAGACCGGGATATTTATGGCAACAAATTTTAAAACTTAATTGGATGGAATATACAGACGCTGATGCTGTTTTAATTTTAGATTCTGATGAAATGTTAGTTTGTAATGTTACACCTTCAACATTTAGAGATTCTCGTGGAAGATGGAGATGGGCTTATCGTGAATGGGAAGATGCGGGATCTGCAAATATGTGGAAGCTTCCGACTCAAGAAATTTTAAAATTTGAACCTCAATACGAAGCTATGCCTTTTGCTCCCTTCATATTTGAAAGAAAAACAACATATGAATTTATTGAATATTTAAAGAAAATTCATGGAGCAACTGATCTATTTGATGTTTTTTTCAAGTATGATATGACTTTATTTAGTGAATATAATGCTTATGGTTCATATGTGTTAAAATTTGATAATGTTGTATATTATTCATTAATAAATAATTTTAGAGGAGAGAATAATTTAATTATAAAATCTTGGTCATATGGAGGTGTGTCAAAAGAAGAAAAAGAAAAAAGAGAGAGAATATTAAATGGAAATTAATTTCTGTATTTATTCAATTAGAAGAAGTGGAAGACATATTGTAGAAGAATTTTTAAGAGAAGAATTAGGTTACAGTTTTTGTAATTGTGTTATAGATGATGAAACAATTACAAAAGAATGTTATAAAACTCATATACATTTAAAACATGAAACTAATTATGACTTTGATTTTAACCGAATAAAAAAATGTATTTTTTTATATAGAAAAGATTTAGTTGAACAAGTTGACGCTATTTTAAGACTACTATATTATGAGTTACAGAAAAAAAAATATTTAGATACAAGAGAAGAACATATATCATGTATAATTGATTCAAATATGTCTTATATAGATATTATTTCTACATTAAAAAAGAATGAAACTTTTTTTAGTCTTAATAATATAGTTAGTGATTGTATTAATTTTCATAGACATATTGATGAATATATTAATAATAATAATAATAATATATTATGTATTGATTTTGATTCATTAGTATATACACCAGATGTTAACTTGAGAAATATAGCAGAATTTATTGGATGCAATGATAAAACTCGTATTAAAAAAGCTATTAATAATTATTTACCATCATTAAAAAGCTATACTAAGAAAAAATTGAGTTATAACAGATATATTGAAATGTCTAAAATTATAAAAGAAGATTTAAAAATAGATATTTATAATATGGTTGTAAAGAAAAAAAAACTTCTAGTTGTTTCACACGGTGGTTCAGCAACAACTGCTTTTATGGAATTTATTAGCAAATATATTCCTACAAACTGTTCTAAAGATTTGGACGGGTTAAAGCATACACTTCCATCAAAAATAGAAGATCTTCCATCACGAATTGTATATATTTATGGAGACATGTACAAAACTATGCGTTCTTTATTTCGAAGAAAAGCAGGAGAAATAACAATTGCATCAATTCATGAATATAAATTAAAAGGTATTAAACATTCTAGAGATCTTCCGGCAAACTTTGAAGATTTTGAAGCATATACAAAATTAGTTACCCTAGAAAATAGGGAACCTGTAGGTTGTTTGGTTCATATGCGTGAATGGAAAAAAGTTCCAAATGTATTTTTTATTCATTATGAACAAATTTGTACATCAGATACTATAGATGAGTATCTAGGTATTCCTAAAGGAACATGTAGCCAGTTTACAATAGAAAAAAGAGAATCACAAATTCAATCTTATGAAACTCCAGAATATTTAGAAATTATGAAAGGATTAGATCTAAGAGTTCAAGGAATTATAACAGGACAGCCACATAAATCAAATATTTTAATTGTTTCATTTCCAAGAAGTGGATTTCACTTATTACAAACTATATTTGAATCATATTTTTCTATAAAAGAATGTGCGTGCCAGAAAAACTGTGATGATGTAGTTAATACATGTGTAAAAGAAGATATAGCATTTCATAGAGATCATGATATGAATTTAAAATTAAATAAAATACAATTTAATAAAATTATAATTTTATACAGAAAAGATATTATTGAACAATTAGATGCATTTTTTAGATATCAATTTAGAAATTTTGAGTTTGATAAGCAAATACAAAATACAGCAATTAGACATTCAGCATGTAAAGAATTGGTTATACCTTACTCTGAAAAACTTGATTTTTTTAGAATAGTTTTAAAAGAATATAAAGATTGGCTTCAAAAGTGGGTTAATGAACCAACACCAAATTCTATAATTATTGAGTATGATAAATTTATGAAAAATCCTCAAAAAACTTTAGATAGAATACAAGAACATGTATTAGAAACAAAAGATTCTGAATTATCTGCTAAAATAGTAGAAGAAATGAAAATAGAGTATAAACATTCTTTAACACCTGAAAAATATAAAGAACTTGCTAATTTACTTGCGCAATTAAACTAATCTTTTTTTGTTAAGATATACTATAAAAATGACTAAACTTTTAGATGAACGTGAAAAATGCGATTTAGAATGTTTATTTAATGGGTCATTTGCTCCATTAAGTGAATATATGACTCAAGATCAATATTATAAATGTTTAGATAATCCTTCATCATATCCAATTCCTATAGTATGTACAGTTGAATCAGAATTACAATTAGGAACTTTATTATCCTTAAAAGATGTGACTGGTCTAGTATATGCTACACTAGAAATAAAAGAATGTTGGAAACCTGATTTAGAAGTTGAATGGCAAGCTGTATTTGGTTGCACAGATGATACACATCCTTATATTAAATATCAACAAACTAAAGGAAAATGGTATGTTTCAGGAACGCTTCTAAAGCAAACACCAATTGCACATTTATCATTTGAAGAATATCGTCGTACTCCTGCAGAAGTTCGTGAACTAGGCTCATTCATAGGATTTCAAACTCGTAATCCTTTACATCGTTCTCATGTTGAATTAATTAAAAAATCATCCGGCAATTTACCAGTACTTCTTCATCCTGTTGAAGGTGTAACACAAGAATGTGATATCCCATTTCCTGTTAGAATGGCGTGTTATAAAGAAACTCTAAAGTATTTAGGCGATGCTACTTTATCAATCTTAACTTTAAGTATGCGTATGGCTGGTCCTCGTGAAGCTGTATGGCATGCTATGATCCGTAAAAATTATGGTTGTACACATTTTATTGTAGGTAGAGATCATGCTGGTCCATCATATAAAAAGAAAGATGGTTCTTCATTTTATGGTCCTTTAGATGCTCAAAAATTAGCAAAATCTCTTGAAGATTCTATTGGAATTAAAATTGTTACTTCTGAAGAAGTTGTATATTGTGAAGATGTTCAGAAGTATATGACTCTTTCTGAATCTTCAGGTCATGAAGTAAAAAATATTTCAGGAACAAAGTTTCGTTCTATGTTAGAATCTAATGAAGATATTCCTGAATGGTATTCTTATTCTGAAGTTCTAAAACCTTTAAAAGAATTTTATACTAAACAAAAAGGTTATTGTTTTTATTTTGTAGGATTATCTGGTTCTGGTAAATCTACATTAGCAAATGCTTTTAAAGGTAAATTAGCAGAAGTATTTCCTTCTCGCGAAGTTACTTTATTAGATGCAGATGAAATTCGAACAAATTTATCAAAAGGACTTGGATTTTCAAAAGAAGATAGATCAACTAATGTAAGAAGAATTGGTTATGTTGCTTCTGAAATTGTAAGACATGGTGGAATTGTTATAGTAGCAAATATTGCTCCATATGAAGAAGACCGTCAATATAATAAACAATTAATTTCAAGTTATGGTAAATATGTAGAAATTTTTGTTGATACACCATTAGAAGTTTGTGAAGAAAGAGATGTTAAAGGATTATATAAACAAGCAAGAGCAGGAACTCTAAAAGGATTTACGGGTATTTCTGATCCATTTGAAAGACCCACAAAAAGTTTATTATTAGAGCCTATAAAATTATCTGAAATGATTGAAAAAACTAATAATTTATTATTAGAATTATTCAAGTAATTTCATATATATTTTTTTAAGTTTTTCTTGTTCAGCAAGTTTATATTTGCTTAATTCTACATCTACTAGTTCTAGTTTTGCTTCTTTATTTTTTTGAATTTCTAAATCAAGCATAAATAATCTAGATTGTCTTAATTCTTCTATTTCTTTCTTAACTTTTATGTCTTCTTCTTTAAGACATTTTTCATTAAATTCTTTTAGTTGATCTTTAATTAATTCTTTTTCAGCTAATAATAATTTATGTTTTTCTTCATTGATTGTATCTTTTATAAATTGCTTATGTATTTCAATTTTAATATTTAATTCTTCTTCTAAAGATTTAATCTGTTTATTGTGCTCTGCAATAACAGATTTTTCTAAATCAAGTTTTAGAGAATTAAATTTTTCAATATATCGTTTTTCTTTATCATCATATTTATTTAATAAATTACTTATATTTGTTTCATTTTGACTTTCAATTTTAGTAAATTTTTCTTGTAATTTATGTTTATATTCTTCTTCTAATATTTTATTTTCTTCTTCGAGTTTTAATTTAAATTTACTTTCTAATTCGGAATTTATTTTAGATTTTTCTTCAAATAAAGATTTTTTAATTTCTTCAATTTCATTTAAATTAAATAATTCACGTTCTTCTTTTAATTTATTTTTGATGTTATTATTTTCTCTATTTATACAATCAAGTAGATTGGATTTTTCAATCTCAATTGTTTTTATATTATTATCTTTATATCTTTGTAAAATTTCATTAATTTCTTCAAGTTTTTTTGCTTTTAATATTAATATATCAGTATCATTATCATTTTTTCTTTTTCTAATATCTTCTTCTAATGCTAACATTTTTTCATTATAATCTTTTTCAAAAGTTTTTAATTGTTCAATCTGTAGTTTAGATTTTTCTAAAAGTAATTCTTCATCAGTAATCTTCTTTCTTTCTTCATAATAAATATGCATTTGAGAATCAATATCAATATTAATTAATTCTAATTTATTATTCTTATAAATTTCAAGTTCAGTATTTATACCGGCAATTAATTTTGTTTTATACTCTGAAATTTCTTTATTTATTCTAGTTAATTCTTTTTCTTCCATTTCTTCAATTGTTTTCTTCTTTATTTTAGAAAATTCAATATCAAATTCAAGTTTAGCAGTTTTAGCTTTTTCATTTTTTAAATTATCAATATAATTATCAACTCCTTTCTCCGATTCTTCTGTGTATTTTTTAATATTTTCTTCCAGTTTATTCATTTCATAACTTTCATTTTGGTTTAATAATTTTATCCTTTCACTTTTAATTGCATTGATTTCTTCTTCTATTAGAGCAATTTTTTCATTTTTAATTTCTAGAATTTTTAGTTGAATTTCATTTAATTTAGAGGAATAAATAGAAAAATAATCTTCATTTGATTTTTTATCAATCTCTTGTTTTTTATAATTTTCATAATCAGTTAATGATTTTTCTAATCTTTCTTTTTCTTTTAAATGTTCTAAATTAATAGAATGTAATTTATTTTTTCTTAATTCTTCTAATGTTTCATTAATATCTTTTAGTTTTTCTTGTTTTTCATTATTAATTTTAAAATTTAAACTTTCATATGATTTTTTTGTAAATAATTCTAGTTCCTCTTTAAATTTATCATAAGATGATTGTTCAGTATTTTTTAAATTTTTATTAATTCTAGCTAATTCATCATTTAATTTTTGATTAGTTAATATTTGAATTTCTAAAACTTGTTTATTTTTAAGTTCTTCTATTTCTAATAAACTAGATTCATATTTATCTTGTATATTTGTTTCTATTTTCTTTATTCTTTCTTGTTTATAATTATCTAATATTTTGTTATTTTCTTCTTTATTTAGTTGTATTTCTTTATTAATTTCTAACTCTTTATTATTTCTATATAATTCTAATTCTTTATTAATCAATTCTTGTTTTAATAAAAATTCAGAATTATATTTTTTTTCATAATCACTTGTTCTTTGTGAAAAATGATTTTTATATTCTAAATAAAAATTTGAACATATTTTGTTTTTTATTTCATTTATTATTACTTGGTCTTCTACTGGTAAAAAATCAAGCGGTTTGTTTAATATTTCATAATCAATACATTGTAAAGCTTGTTCGTTATATTTTTCAAAAGAATCTACATCTGATACTACAACATCTAAATGTTCATTAAAATATAATTGCTGTGTTACATAAATTATAGGAAAACTATTCATAAAATAATTATTTTTATTTAATAAATTATAATGATTATATTCAAAAACATATGATTTAAAAATGTTTGATAAATTTATAAAACTATAATTTTTAATTATCATTTGTTGAATTAATAAATTTAAAGAACCATAAATATTTACATATATATCATACAATTCATTTATTTTTCCATTTACAATAAATCCATTAAATTCAAAATTATATGATTCATTTTGTTTAGTAATTGATAAAAAACATTCATAATCATTATTTAATTCATTTAAAAACTTTCTTGAAGAAATTAATCCTATCTGTTTTTCTTGTAAATTATTTAAAAATATAATTGATACATTATCTAAAACTACACCATCATACAAAAATATATTTATAGCATCATTTTTAAAATATTGAAATATATCATAAAATTGTATTCCATAAAACTTTGAAAAGTTTAAGTATTTAATCTTATTATGATTAATTTTTTCTTCTTGAGTATCACTATTATTAGTAATTAAATATATTTTAGTTATTTTATCATTCTCTAAATTCTTTAAAATTGCTTTTTTAAAATTTGAGGTCATCGTATCAGGTAATAAATGAAATACATTTATTTTAAATATATTATTGGTCTTGTTTTCTTCTAAACACCCACTTAAAAATATTGGTTTAAACTTGGTGTATTTATATCTATTTTTTAATTGCGTAATATATTGAGAAAATTTATCTTCCATGTCTTTATAAAAATGTACAAAAGAAATGTAGTTGTTAAAACGCAACCGAAGACTGCTAATAATAATGTTAGAAATGATTTAATCAACGCCACTCAACATAATTTACATATGAAAGAACGAGATAAAATTGAATTAATAACAGCACCAACTAATGGTATTAAAATATATGAATCACATGCAGGTATTCTTACTTCTGTTTGTATATGTGTATTAATAAAGGATACAAGTAATATACAAAATATGATAGAAAATCTAATAAAACTAAGAGAAATATTTAAAAAAACATTTATTGTTTTTGTATCTTATAATATAGATATTTTATATAAAGAACTCTTATCTAACTTAGAAAATTGTTTATTGATTAATTCAAGTAACTATTCAGAAGAATTTCAACTTAGAAATTTGTATCTAAGTTTCTTTCATGAAAATATAAAAATGTTTAATTTAATGATGGTAATTGATCCAATTAATCTTTATCTTCCTATTAATACAAAGTCATTTAATTTCTTAGAAAATTTAGATTTTACTGTAGCATTCGCAAATCAATCTTATAAATATTATGATATTGATTCATTAATTGATGATTATAAAAATGGCTCTACTATAACAGATCCAGAATTAAAAAAAGAACAACAAAAGCATATTTCTATAAATAATGAATTAATTCCAGTAAAATCAGCTTTTGGCGGACTAGCTGTTTATAAAACTGAAGTTTTAGATATAGATAATAAATATACCACTGATAATCATATAACTTTTAATTTAAAAATTTCACAAAAATATTCTAAAATGTTTATAATTCCTTCTTTTTTAGTAGAAACTTCACCTGAGAATGGTCATTTATATTTATAATTTTTTATGTAAAATAACATGATTTGGATAAATTCTATTTATTTGTTCAACTTTAATATCCTTATCTAATGATGGAGAACAATTAATAATAAAAGTATTATTTATAAATTTACTTAAAATTCTTCTATGATATATAAATTCATTATCGTTGGAATGAGTATCATATAATACTGAAGTTAATGATACATCGTAAGCTAAATAATACATTTTATTAAACTTAACATTATGTTTTATATAAGATTCTGTTTTATCAATTAAATATTTTAAATCATTTGAACTAGTATTATATATTGCTACACCATTGAAATGAATATTAATAGTATTATAAAGATCTTTATTTCCTGCAATATTACCAACATATCTAGTTCCAGAAATAACATAATCAGATAAACTCATAATATATTTTTTTATTTTTTCAAAACAATCTACCTTTAATATGCAATCTGATTCTAATAATAATACTGATTTGTATTTATAACAATACTTAATTGAATTAAAAAACATAATATTAGGACCTGATATTAATCCTAATTCTGGAATTATTGAAGGTACTTCTTTATTACTACTTGCAATATATATATCATCTTCTTTTTTAATATTCAAAATGGTAATATCGATTAAAGAAAATATATTAATTAACTTTATTTTTTGATTAAATATATCTTCATCATAGTCTGAATTGTTAATGAAGATACATAACTTTAATCCATTATATTTCATAGTATGAAATTGCTTTATAAAATTATAAAATTCTCCATTATTTATTTCTTTAGAAGTTATTAACATTAACACAGTTTCTAAGTAATTAGAAGACATTAATTTAACTTTATTTTTTTTATTAAAAAAAACAACGTAAATAGTAAAGATGCCTTCTTCTAAAACTTTAAGAGTTCGTGGCTCAAGAGCACAAGTTATGCATGGAACAGCTGAAAAAACTACAGGTGGATTAACTAAAACTGACCTAGAATATAATAAATATGGTCGTATAGTATCTAAAAAACGAGCACATACAATGAGACACAATATGAAATAATTATGTTTTAAACAGAATGAATTTATAAAATAAAAATGCCGGATTATATAGTTGAAGCAAAAACAGTTCAAACTGCTGCGATTCGAACTTTAAAAGAAGCTTTGAAATGTATTTTGGTTGAAATGAGTTTGATTTTTGATAAAGATGGAATTCGTATGATTGCTATGGATAATACACGAACTGTATTAGTTCATTTGAAATTACATGCAGATAAATTTGAAAAATTTGCTTATAACCATCAAGCAAATAAATTTGTTATTGGTGTTAATACAGATCATTTGTATCGTATTGTTCGTACTGCTACAAATGATGATACAGTAACTTTTTATGTAGATTCTAATGATTCAAATTCTCTTGGAATTTTACTTGAAGATGGTGAGAAAAAACAAGTAACTCGTTATAAACTTAATTTATTAGATAGAGATGAACCTGATATTCAATTACCTGAAACTGAATTTTCTACGCATTTTACTATGCCGTCAATGGATTTTCAAAAGATTTGTAGAGATATGACTTTATTAGGAGCAAAAACTGTAGAAATTAAAAATGTAGCTTCATCTTTAACATTTGGATGTAAAGGGCATTTTGCTACTCGTACTACTATTATGGGAGATTCAGAGAATGAATTTAATATTAAGAAAAAAGCTAATGATGATATTGTTACAGGAAACTTTTCTTTACCTCATCTAGTTTTATTTACAAAATGTACAAACCTATGTAATAATCTAGATATTCATATGAAAAATGATTGGTTTCTAATGATTAAATATGTAGTAGCTAATCTAGGTGAAATTAAACTATGTTTAATGCCTTGTTCAAGTTAATCCTTCCATTTAAAAATTGTTTTTGAAATTAATACTATACATGTTGCCATAATTATAGGCATAATATGCATATTTCCATCTTCATGATCATGTAATGCTGTTTCAAATAAATGATCCATAAAATCAGGTCCATAATGGAAATTTACATTTCTATGATGCGTCTGATGAATTTTATTTGAACCAAATATAGAATAATTTATAATATGTCCAAACGTCATAGTTAAAGTAATCATAAAAATTACACTTGGAGAACATATCCAATAATTAAATAAATATTGTAATAATAAAGGTATTCCACAAAAACAAAACATTTCAAATAAGAAATCAATTAACAATTCCCATGTTCTAGATATTTCATATAATTTATTATGATGAACTTGTGTATGTAAATTTAAAGGAAAATCAGGAAATATATGTAATAATCTATGAAAGAAATAATAATGAATATACATTAAACTTAATTCAAATGGAATAGTAAGTATAGATAATTTTTCAGGATAAGTTAATAAACTTGTAAAATAAAAAGGTAATATTCCTATAGCAGAATACATCTTTACCCATTTAGGAAAATATGTATCCATAAATTGATTTAATGATTCTAACCAATGGTTTTTTTTCATTGTTAAATATTTGTAAAATAAAATATCATAAACACCTTAATGATATTAGTTATTTGTATTGGAATATTATTATTTGCTATTTGTAGTCCGTTTTTATATTCATGTATAACATGGAATTATTCTTTAGCTTTTTTAAGTTTATTATCATTATATACTAATTTAATAATATCAATTGTTCTATTAATAATTTATTTTATTTTACCTACAAGTGCAATAGATTATTTATTAGAATTATCAAATAAATTATTTAGAAATGCATTTTTATCATCAATTGAAAAAACTGAAGATAATATTAAAAAAACATTTTTAATTGATGTTTTATATCCTATACCTGAAAAATCAATAAATATATGGAGTCCTCATGGAATGTCTGGTGTAACAGCAGTAATACATAATGGATATAAATTAACAGATCCATCATATAAACCTACTAAAGGTGTAGTTCATTCATTCTTTTTTTGCATTCCTGTTGTAAAAGATATTATTAGAAAATTAAATGCTATTCCATCAGATTATTCAAGTATTAAAAGAACAATTGAAAAAGAATCTATTTCTATCACTTTAGGTGGAGCAAAAGAAATGGGTATTTTTAAAGAAAAGAATTTAGATGTTGTAGTAAAAAATCGTAAAGGAATATTTAAAATTGCTTTGGAAACTGGAACACCTATTGTTCCTATAATTACTTATGGTGAAAATGAAATATTTCCTAGGTCTAATATACATTATTTTGATTACGTAAATGATATTTATTATTATTTATTTAAATTAAGATTTCCATTCCCAAGTTTAACATCAATTCAAAATTGGAAAAATATTTCTAATCATCCGTTAGAACCTATTAATACGTATACAGGAAAACCTATTTTTGTTAAAAAAAATAATAATCCATCATTAAAAGATATTGAAAAGTTAAAAACTAAATATATTACAAGAGTTAAAGATTTGTTTAAAGAAACTAATACACGAGGGTACAAATTAAATATTATTTAGGACGAGATTTATGTGCTGTATAAGTAACATCTGCTGCAATTTTAAGATGTAACATATCAGAATTTAGGTTATCAATTGTAGAAACTGCCGTAGTATTATTCCAAATTTTAATAATAGAGAAAGGACCTTTGGGAGAAATAGTTATACCAACCAAAGTTTCTTTACGATTAGAAAGAAGTTCACCTGTAACACAATTTATCATAGCATCTACCCAAATATCATATGCTTTTGAAGATTCAATTTTCTTTGACCATGCACCACCAGATTCATTTTCAGGTGCATCCCAAAGAGGTTTGAAACCACGACGCATAAAGAAGAACATTCCTGATTCCCAAGCTTCACGAGAAATTGAATCAACAATACTCCAAAATTGTTGAGCTGTTGAAACATCCCCAACTTTCAAATATGATTCAAGAGAATAATCCTTGGATTCGGGGTCATGATACCACAGAATCCAAGAATATTGGAGTTTTGTTGTCTCCATTTGTTATTTGCCTTACTAATACTATTTAAGTGTGAAACGGATTCGTTTTTCATTTAAATATTCTCTAATAGTGCTAAACAAATGGCGACATTGACATCTGTAGTAATGTATCAACTAAGGTCTTGCCCAAAACTGGCATTGCCTCAATCAGTGCAGGATAATATTGCAAGATTGCGTATTACTCCTATGTCGTATAGACCTGCACGTCCTCCACCTAAGTTTTATGGTGGAGGTGGACCATCTAAACCTTCTCATGTAGATGATGAAAATTGGCGTAAAAGTATTATTAAGAACTCACTTCGTAAAGTTAAAGAACATGATGATCCCGAATATGCACAAGCATTTACAATTCTAAATAAACTTTCATCATATAATATTCAAACTTTAGTTGAAGAATTACTTGTTATTCTTAAAAAACGCAACGAAGAATTTCGTATTAGATTTGTTACGCTAGTGTTCAACAAATCTATTAACGAAAAATTGTTTGCTACAATTATGGCTGATTGTATTCATAGACTATCTAAAGAAATTCCTGAAATTAAAAAAGATATTTTAGAACAAATTGATTTGTTTCCTAAATTATATGATATGAATGAAACTATTATATTTCCTTCTCGCGAAGATTTAGAATTTAATAATAAACTTAAATTATGGGTAGAGCAAAAAGAAAAAAGACGTGGATATTCAAAATTTATCTCTGTTTTATTTATTGAAGAAGTTGTTTCTGAAGAAATGATATTTAGTTCATTAAAAGCTGTTATAGATGATTTAAATTTAATTGCTCGTCAACCTAAAAATTCCCAAACTGAAGAAAATACAAATCAATATGTAGATTTCTTATTTGAGAATGCAAATATGCTTCGGGCATTTAGGTCTGATTGTATTTCTATAAAAGAATTTATTAAATCTTCTTTAGAAGAATTTATTAAAGTTCCTCGTCCTGAACTACCAAGTTTATCAATGAGATCAAGATTTAAAGTTGAAGATATTTTGAAGTGCGTTCAATAAATTAAAGTTCTTAACAAGTGATAAAATAAATGGCATTACCTTCTGCTAGTGTTCTATTACGTGCCTCTCAAATTGCTCTTGATGACGATCGTCCTATTTATCTAGATTATTTTAGAGATTCTCTTGAAAAGAAATGTTGTATTGGTGTTAAAGAAGATACAAAATATCTAGTAAAATCTGATAGTGAATATACATCTAGTATTGAATCTGTTTTTAAATGTGAAGATTGTTATATTGTAATTACTGAAAATAGTATTTATGTAGTTTCTAAAGAAATTCCTATAAAGAAAATTCTACCACCTACACAAACTGAATAAATATAATATAATGCAATATCCTCCTCCACATTATCTTTTATTTGAACCTTTGAATGATAAAGTTACTTTAGATGAATGGAAAAATTACAAATCTAATAATCAAAAATCATGTGAGTTCATGGAAATTGATGCTGCAGAAATCAATTCAGTTGATACTTTTGCTCCATGGTTCGATAATTGGATAACACAATTATCTTCAACAAGGTATCGTATTTTACTTATTTTACATTCAGATTTTTTAACTTTTTCATGTCAACAAATGCTTAGAAGATCTTTAGAAAATAGATCTTTTAAATGTAGAGTATGGTTTCATGTTGAAGATCCAACATTAATTCAAGGTGCAATTCAAAGTCGTTGTATTATAAAACATATGAATACTCATATACATAAACCTATCATAAAAACAATATGAGTATTCGTATTTTCACAGATGGAGGATGTTCAAAAAATGGGAAGAAAGACTCCAAAGCTTCATGGGCGTGTTGGTTCCCTGATCATAAAAATTTATCAGATTCAGGAAGAGTTCCAGATTCTGATATTCAAACTAATCAACGAGCTGAATTGATGGCAATTTTCAAAGCAATTGAAATAGCATTAAAATCATTTCCTTCAAATGAAACTTCTCTTACTATCTATACTGATTCTATGTATTCAAAAAATTGTTTAACTTCATGGTTACCTGGATGGGTAGCAAAAGACTGGAAAACTACACAAGGTAAAGATGTATGTCATCGTGACCTAATTGAACAATTATCTCTAAATTTATCTAAATTCAAATCTTATAATATAATTCATGTTTTAGCACATACAGGAAAAGAAGATGAAATTTCAAAGAATAATGATATTGTTGATAGAATGGCAACAAAAGTTTTAAATCCTAATGAGGAAAAGGTTATATTAACAAATAAACAAGAATCAATTACTGGATTTCCTTTATCATTAATGGGTCCTCCAGTTTCAGAATCTGCTATGTTAGAATGGTGTTATAAAAATATGGATAAATTAGATAAAAAAGAATTAGATACAGCTATAATTTCAGCATTATCTAAAACTTTAAAAACTAAAGGATTTGAATTGTCAAAACAAAGATTGCATAGGTCAAATATGTTTAGGTTAGTTTCTAAAAACCATTTAATAGTAGAAGGTCCAGTATTAATAAAAGAAGAATGACAACCGTAGCATATCACTTTTGGTCTCCTACTTGTCAACCTTGTAAAGTAATAAAACCTTCAATTGAAGGATTAAAAGAAGAATTTTCTGGAGTTCAATGGATTTCTGTAAATCTTCATGAAGATCCTAATGATTATGCATTGAAATATGGTGTTAGAATTGTTCCTACAATTGTAGTTGAAACATTAAAAGATAATAAATCTATTCTAATTGAAAAACAATCAGGAACAAATCTAATAAATTATTATCGTATTTTGAGAAATTCTATTCGACAATTGTCGTCGTAATTAATTCACCATTTTTATATGCTTCACATACAAATTGGTCTTGGTCGTTGGGAGCAGAACATGTTCCAACGTCTGGGGGAGTTGTAGGTCCAGTACTACCTAATCCACCTCCTTTAGGAGAACCTAATAAACTACCAGCAGTTCCTGAACCTGGTGAACCACCTTTGTTTAATCCATATTTAGTTGTTGCCCATGAAAAAACTCCAAATAAAAGACCAATTAAAATACTTATTGCAATATCTAATATAGAAAATCTAGCGCAGTTATTAATTACAGTCCATGAATGAACACTCCATAAAGTAAGAAGAGTTAATGATGGAGTTATTGATTGTATGCCTCCACCATTTGACCATATAGTTACTAAATAATGAAACATAATAGTAGTTACAAGAACAATTGATCCAGGACCTTTACCACTATTTGCTAATCCACCTAATCCTGGAACACTACAAAATTCTTGACCCCATGCTCCACCAAGTGGAGGAGGTGGAGGTGCAGGAGCCATAGGTAGTATATCAGGTAATCCAGCTGGAATATCATCTTTTGTTATTCCAAACATTCCAATTCCAAATCCTTGTTTCAAAAAATTATTAGTAACTAAAGCTAAAATAGCAAATAAATTAGGAATTAATCCATCCCATTTTTGTGAAATTAAAAATTCTACAAATCCAAATGAAAATAAACCTAATGATGAATATTCAAATAATTTAGAAAGAAAAGGTGATATAATTCTTTCAATAAATGATGGAATTGCTGGTGGTAAAATTCCTCCAGGTCCTTCAACTACCGCAGCCGCAGGTTGTGCTTTAAGTAATCTATATACTGTAACACCTAATCCAGCAGTTATTATAAAGAGTACTAGAACTGCAATTATCAGTGTTAATGTTGGTGTATCCATTGTTTATTCCCGAGATACAAAATAAAGTCAAATAATAAATGAGTATATACTCTTCATCAACTACATGGGGAGGACAATGTGCATCAACACAACAAAGTCCTATTAATGTATCACAATCTTCCGCTAAACCTTGTGATTTATTATGCGATCTTGTTTTTGATGATGCTGTAATTCCACAAGCAAATGTTATTGTTTCAGATGAAGGAGTAGTTCTTCAAAATACTCCTGGATTAGGTTCCTGTAAGTTTAATGGAGAAGGATACACGTGTACAAATTTAGTAGTTACACATCCAAGTCACCATACGATTGAAAACATTCAAGCAGATGGTGAAGTTGTAGCAATTTTTACAAATCCTTCAGGAAAGATTTTATGTGTAAGTTCGTTATTTAGAGTTAATCCTGCTGAAACTGATTCAACATCATTTTTTAATGGATTTATTCCTTATGCTAATCCTGGAGTAGATTATACACCTGTAAATTTAGGTGATAATTGGGGACTATTTAAAATGGTTCCTCCAGCAGGACAATATTTTGTTTATGAAGGTTCATTAATAATTCCTCCATGCTCACAATGTACATGGGTAGTTTTTAAGTCTATGATTAATATTGATTCTAATAATTTTGCTTTGTTAGTTAAAAATGTAGCTCCTGGTTCAAGACCTCTTCAATCTTTAGGTGATAGAGAAGTTTATTTCAATAATACTGAACAATTAGCTGGTGGTCCTATGCCGCATGATAATAAAGCATATATGCGTTGTAAAAGAGTAGCAAAAAAAGGTGAAGATGTAAAATCTGTATCTAAAGCTCCATTAGCAGATGAAAATAATAAAAAGAAAAAAGGAAATTTAAATAAAATATCAGATTGGGCATCTGAACAAATAGCAGAGAATGGAATTATTGCTTTGATAGATATAGCAATTTTATTAGGTTCTGCTTTTTATGGATGGAAATATGCAAAAGATTCTTATATACAAGGTTCTACAATGAAATTTGTAATAAAATTTTCTGAATGGATTGCAGGATTAATACGAACATTACTTGGGTTTAGTTAACGTTTATCTTCCCAACATGTTTTATGAGTTGGTTTTTCTTCTCCTCCCCATACAGTTTCTTCTTCTTCAGGAGAAGCATCTGGATCACCATATTTTTCAATTAATGTAAGTTCTCTTTTTTGTCTTTTTATTTTTTCTACCTTAATCCATTCACCTTCTTCAGGTTTAGGTTTCACAACTGGTTTTTCTTCTTCTTGTTCTTCAAATCTACTACAGTTTTCAAATTTAGGAAGATTAATTGGACGAAATTTAGGTTGTGATTGTTCTTCAATAGTCATAAATTTCATATATTCATCATGTGTTTTCCATTCATTAGCTAATTGTGCATATGTAGGTCCTTCTTGCCTTTTAGGCATTATTTTAACGTTAGGATTTAGTGGAGGAAAATCTTCCACCTTATTAGACATTGTTTTATTAGAGAAATATAAAATTATTTTTTAATCCGTTTTGAACGAAAAACGAATTACGCATTAGAAAGTATAAAATTATATAAATGGTGATTTGTATATCTATAAATTCATCTGGAGGAGTAAATGAATTTACTATTCCTCCAAAAGAAAAAGATATTCTTGAATTTATTCGTAAGAAGTTTAAAAATACCTCACTACAATTTCAAGGAAAAATTCAAGATCCTTTAAAAGAATCTTCTTGGCTTTCTATATTTGCTTCTGTAGAAGGTCTAGAAGAACATATTAATCAACATATTCTTCCATCTCCATTTAATGAAGAAAATTATTATGGCCATATTGTAATTCTTTCATCTGATTCAGAAGAACAAGATGAATATGAACGTCCTAGTATTTCATATACTAATTTAAAATCTGAATATTATGAACTTTTATATCAAGAATGGACATTTGATTCTGAAAGTAATGAAGATGAAATTGGAGAAGAAGAAGAGGAAGAAGAAGAAGAAGAAGAGGAAGAGGAAGAAGAAGTTAATACTAAACCTACATTTACATCAAAACCAATTCAAAGAAAATCTGAGAACGTATTTGTTGATTGTGCTATTCGTCAAAAAGTTATTGAGAATTTCAATGAACTTCTTGAAGATGAAAAAATTTCTAATCAACTAGAAGAATCTTTATTGCATGTAATTAGTGATCAAGCAATTAAAGAAAATATGGATATTGATTGGTCTAATCGTGTATTCTGGAATATGTATAGAAGCAAAGCTATTACTCTTTATGAAAATTTAAAAGGATTTAGTAGTTATGTTCAAAATAATGAAGATTGGTTAACAAAAATTAAAAAAGGTGAAATTGGTATTCGTGAATTTGCTGAATTATCAGCTGTTGAATTATGTCCAAAGAGATGGAAAGATTCACTTGAAAAACAACTTGAAATTGAAAAGAAACTTCAATCTAAAAATAATACTGCGTCAATATTTATGTGGTGTTCAGGATGTAAAAAGAAATCTAAATGTGATTATTATCAAATGCAAACTCGTTCTGCTGATGAACCTATGACTACATTTATGACTTGTCTTGAGTGTGATCGTCGTTGGAAGTTTTAGGAATTACTAATGATAATTTTGCAGGGATTTCTGATGGTGTCATTACATGATGTTCTGCTCTATATACTGATATTTTATGAATACCATTTACTTCAGTAGGCATAGCAACTCCATGATTATGTTTAAATTTTTTATTGAATTCATCAATAATTTGAGGAGGACAATTAGGTGTTGTTTCAGCTAATCTTTCCATAGTTTCACGAACATGAATTAAAAGACTTTCAGCCGTTGTTCTTTCATCACGAGGTAAAGATAATTCAATAGTAATTTTTGATGATAATTTTCCATAAGATAATTGTGCTATTCTATGTGCCTCTGAACGTTTAGCAAACGCAAAGAATCCACCTAAAGTATTTAAAATACCTACACCAATAGAAACTAAACCAATAGCAATACTTGATGTTTTTGTATCTCCATCAAATAATGTTGATGAACCTACTGATGCAGTTCCTGCTAATGTTGAAAGAATTATAACAGGAACTTGTACATAAGAATTATATTTTCCAGTAAGAATTTCAGCACGAGTATGTAACCATGCTAGACCACGACATCTTTCACCTTCTGCTGCTAAAATGTCTTCTAATTGAGACGACCATTCAACTTGAATCTCAGGATCTTCCATTTATAATAAATCATTAAAAATAAATTAACGCGCCTAAAATAAGTTGGGGGAATGAAACATATTTGGATTTATGAAGAATACAAAGATCCTAAACTTCAGAAAGAAATACTTAAATTTTTACCTGAAAAATTTCTAGCAGAACGCGTTGTAAAAATGATAGGATTATTTGATTTTATTAAAGAAAGTAATATTAAATCTGTTAAAGAATTACAAGAAAAGGTAAGAAAAGATGGAAATCCTTTATTTAATGATAAACAAGCATCAAAAATAATTAAGAAAGTTGGTGGCGGGGAAGCTTATAATGCATTAGTTCAAAGAGGATTGGATTATGCGTATTTACTTACACCTGAAACTATTAGAGGAATTTTAGATATTGTTCGTAAATTTATTTTTCCTTTAAGTGAAGTTCCTGTAACTGATCCAGAAACAGGAAGAAAACATCCTGAAGGATGGATAGCAAGAATACCTATTACAGGTCAAGCAGTAAGTATGGTTCTAACTATGGTTACTGAATTTAATAAAACTGCAGCAAAATTAGCTCAACAATATACTCCTATGATAGTTGGTCTTGTTCCTATTCCATTTTCTTCACCTATTGGAACTGCTATTGGTTATATGATTTCTGCTTTATTCATATTTTTTAATTTAATTATTTTTACAGCACAACATAATTTTGGGGATGTATATATTCAAAGTTTAGCTTTAATACCTTTTGTTGGATTAGCATTTCAAAATTATGCTGAATCTAGTGATAGATTTATAGAAAAATTTGCTGAAAAAAGACAAGAATTAATTGAACAATTAAGAGGTAAAGAAATTATTAATGAAAATGGAGAAAAATCTTATGATGGAAAACTTTCATTTGTAGGAAATTTAATTGATAAATTTACATTTGATCCTTTGAAATCAGTTAGTAATGAAGAAATGGAAGCTCATATTAAAGAATTAAAATCAAAAGTTAAATCTACTGCTGATAATCTTCAAAAAACTGCTTTAAAAGTAAAAAATGATGCTATGGCATATACAAATCCTGAGAATAGAAGTAAACTTCAAGCAGAATATAGTGCTAAATTAGATAGTGTAAAAAATATAGTTTATCAAAATTCAAAGAAAATTCAGGATAAAGCAAAAGAATATTATGATAAAACTCCTGAACAATTACAAAAATTAAAATCAAAATTAGAATTAAATCTTGAAACTGCTAAAAAATTATATGAAGATTCTAAAAAATCAGATAATTTAGAAAAAGTAAAGAAAGCAGAGCAACAATTACAAAAAGTTGTAATAGAAGAAAAAGCGGTAGAAGAAGCACAAACTAAACCTTCTGGAGGTAAACGATTTTCATCTCGTAAACATTATAAAAGTAAATGGAAGACACAACGGAAAAAATTAAAGAGACGCTCAAAGAATGGATCTCATTAGATGATGAAGAGCGTAAACTTAAACAACAAATTGTTTCATTAAAAGAAAGAAAACTCAAAAATTCCGAGAAAATTCTGGAATTTATGAGAAATAATAAAGTTGATAATTTTGTTTTAGATGGTAATGGTCTAGGTAATATTTCAAGATCAGTAAGAACTTCTAAACCTCCTTTGCGTAGAAATGTAATTAAAACACAATTATTACTTGAATTTGCTGATCAACCGCAAAAGATTGCGGCAGTTTTAAGAAATATTGAAGGTGTTGATGAAAATATGTCTTCAACTGGAACTATTAAAGAATCACTTATTAGAAGAATTCCTAAACTTAAATAGAGCATCTTGTGCAGCTAATTGTTCTGCTTGTTTTTTAGTTTGAGCAGTTCCTTGTCCAATTTCACTTAATGGACTCATAGCAGCCATAGTATAAGAATTTTGAGTAGAACTTATCATTTTATAAGTTGGAGTATAATGAAATGTTGCTTGACAATATTTTTGTAATTGTTCCTTGAAATTCCGATTATTCATAAGAATTTTTGGAATATCAATATACGTTTCAATTAGATTTATTATGAATGATGAAACAACTTTAAATTCATTTCCTGAATCAGTCCATAAAGCACCAATAAATGCTTCTAAAATATCACCTAATTTTTTAATATTTGTTCTTCCATTACATGCATCTTCATTATGTTTTGAAATTATATAAAATTTATCAAGACCAATCTTTATACTTAATGAACCTAACATTTCATTACAAACAATTTCTTTTTTCAAATCTGTAAGAAATCCTTCTTGTTCTTTAGGAAATCTTTTTATAAGATAAGTTGATACAATAGCACCTAAAATTGAATCACCTAAATGTTCTAGACGTTCATACGATTCATCAAATAAATCAATACAATCATCAGGTTTATCGATTAATTTAATAGTTTCACCTGTTGGTGAAGTATATTCTTCTCTTCGAACATAAGATGAATGAATCATAGCATTTTGAAATAATTTTAAATTCTTGATATTAAAACTACACTTATAAGTAATAAGTATAGTTTGAATATCTTTTAATGATAGAAGTTTATTTCTTGAATTGTAAGGATTATACATGTTTATTTCTTAGACTTCTTATTACGTTTAGTCCGTTTTCGTTTTAATTTATTTTTGCGTGTTTTTTTGCGTTTACCACCAGCAACAAGTTTCATAGCATCTGCACCAATTAAAAAAGTCTTTGTAGAATCTCCAATAAATGTAGAAAATACAACAATAAGTTGAGAATATATTGCAGAAATTTCTGCACTAACATGGTCGTTTCCAGGAATGTTTTGTAGAGGTTTTATATTAGGATTTCTTGGAATTAAAATATCATGAAAGATTATTGTATGTATAGCAGATAATTGAGGACTTAATGGATTTGTAACATATGCATCAATAAGTGCTAATGTAAGTAAAACTACATTTTTATTTGGATATTCCTCGATGAATTTGTACGTAGTAACTAATAATGAAGGTAATCCACCAGCAGGTGGAGGATATATTCCTTTCATTTTTAATTCTTCAATAAATGATGCAAATTCACTAGGTGGAAATTGTGTTGTAATATCATTCTTTGATAAAGGATTTTCACTTACCCAAGTTTTAACAATATCAATTGTTGTTCCTGCATGAACATTGTAAGGTGGGGGGTATATTGCATTATGTTGTAAAATATAAGATTGTTGTAACAATCCTGTTTTTTGTAATAAATTAAATGCACTACATGCTGCAGCCAAAGGTTTAAATGCAGGACTTGAATTTAATCCATTTAATAATGTTGATGATGCTAAACCACATATAGTAGAAAAGATTTCTGTTTCATCTAATGGAACTTCATAATCTTCATGTCCTCCTCCTTGTTGCATACTTGATGGTTGAATAACAAAAGAAAAATCCGTTTTACTTCCACCTACCATATCAGCAAGACCTTGATTAGGTTTAAATAATTTAAAATATTTTGCTCCTTTTACTCCATGTGTTTGTAATATTGTTGGTACTTCATAAAAGTAAGCTGCAATATAAGCACAAATTTCATCAATTGTTACAAATATATGTCCTAACTTTTTACAGTATCTTATTTGATCTGAATCAGCACATCTTTTTAAATCGAATTTTTGTGCTGTAGTAAATCTATTTAGTCCCCAAGGACCTTGATATGCAGGATGAAATATAGCATTACATAATTCAGGTACAGGAGGACCTCTTAATCCTGTTCTTAAATCTATATATGTATCATCAACAAATATTCTAGATGTAGGTCTAATATTTGAATCATATACTGTTGATTGTGGTGCTATTTTTGAACCAGAAAAAAATGCAGCATCAGAAAATTCAGGAGGTTTATTATCTAATCCTGGAGAAAATGGTGATTCAAATAATATTGAATTTCCAAATAAATCTTTAGTAGATAATCCAGCTGAATCACAAGCAGTAGCAGGAGTTACTACATTTACAATAGATACTTTTGTATTTAAGACTTTTGCTAATGCTCCTAATCCACCTGAACCACCATCCATAACTATTTTTACTGGATTATTATCATCAGTTATAGAAGCATGGCCAAAATAACCAAATATTGCTTGTAAAACTGATAATGCATTATCATTATTTGTAACATAAACAGTTTGAGTTTCAATATCCGGTATTCCAACTAATCTTTTAGCAGCTGTTTCAGGATGTGAAATAGTAGATTCATCTGTTAATGTATTATACATTGTTCCAACTTCTGCTGGATTAAAAATTCCAGCTGCAATAAATGATGTAAGTTTCTTATTTAATTCTTCAGTTAGTTTAGATCTTGGAGATGGATCACACCTAGGTCCTTTTAAAAAGTCATGCATACTATCGCATGTATTAAATGCAATTGATCTTCTAAATCTAGTTGTAGTAAAATCAGCTACTGCCATGGTTACTTAAATACAACATTAAAATTATATTCTTGAGAAATAAGTTTCTTAGATTGTTCTTTAAGAATATGATTATATAATTCAGGTTGTTCTTTTAAATATTCTTTAAGATCAGATTTTGAAATATTCCAAGGTTTTTGAGAACCAGGTTTAATAATTTGAATTTCAACATTTTCTTCTTCAACTTTCATTTTATCTAATTGAGCAAATTCAGGAAGTTTAATAACTTGTGCTAATTCATCTTTAATAACAGAACGTTTTTCACGTTTCTCATATACTAGTTTATTTAGTTCAGCAAGTTCTTTTTCAGTATCGACTAGTTTCTTAACACAAGACTTAACTTCTTTTAGAGCGTTTTCTTTATATTGGCGCATCGTTTCTTCCATCGTTATTATTCTTAAAATAGGATAAAACATAATCCATTTTTAAGATAATGGATTCAGATGAAATAGAAAGATTAAGACAAATTTTTAATAAAGAATATCCATCAAATCCAATATCTGAAGGTTCAGCGTCATATATATGGAAAGAATTACAACAAAGATTTCATAAACATTGCGAACAAGGATTACAATGTATTATTACTGAATTTATGAAAAAACCTAAAGCTCCTGATTCATGGTCTACAAATCCTAAAGAATGGTTATCATCAGAAGATATAGATAAAATTGAAAAACAACTTCAAAAATTATATGTAGGTTATAAATATTTAGGAACTATTCCAATTGATTTTGATAAGAAATCAGAATTAGGAAAATGTATTGTTGATTCTTTATGTGCTATAAAATTAGATAATCTTTTAAAGAAAGGTTATACAAGAATAGGAATTGTATTTAATACAGATGTAAGTACAGGACCAGGACAACATTGGATTGCAGTATATTGTGATTTAAGACCTGAATTAGAATATCCAAGATTTACATATTTTGATTCATATGCTGAACAACCTGAACCTGAAATTCAAAGATTAATGTTTAGATGGAAAGAAGAATGGGATTCAAATCATCCAGAGAAAATGCTTCTTTCATATAATAAAACTCGTCATCAATATGAAGATACTGAATGTGGAATGTATTGTTTAATATTTCATCATTATTGCTTAAATGAAATACCTATGGATAAAAGAATTCATGATAAAGTATGTAGAAGTTTTAGAGAATTATTTTTTAATATAGCGAAAGTGTAATGGATACTGTTCTTCCAGTAGCAGCAGATAATACTATGTTTTATTTATATTTAGTTATTGGTATTATTGGAATAGCTATAATAGGATTTTTTGTTTATGAAGCAATAGTTCCTAATGAACATAAAGCTATTTTAGAAGCTACACCAATATTTAAAACTTATGAATCTGTTACTAAATTAGCTCCTATGGGATGTCCACAAACACCCGCTTATCGTTTATGTGATTATTATATTGCAAGTTCATCATATTCTCTTTTTCCAGCGTCAGATGTATATGATTACATTTCTGATAAAGTTCTTCCTATGGTTATTAAAGCAGGAGCAAGATTAGTAGAATTAGATGTTTATGCTGATAGTAATGATAAACCTGTTGTTGGACTTAAAAATCAAAAATTAGGAACAGATTATGCTTATAATACTGTTCCTTTAAGTGCATGTTTAACTTCTATTGGAAATAATGCATTTAATTCTATAAGCTGTCCTGTATCTTCTGATCCATTTATATTAAGTTTAGTTTTCCATACAAATAAAACTACAGTAATTAATGCAGCAGCAGAATTAATTAAAGAATCAGCAATAAAACCTAGATTATTAGATTATGAATATGGATATCAAAGAAAAAATGTAGCAGTAGAACCTATATGTAATTTACAAAGTAAAGTAATTATTGTTTCAGGTGGAAATGAAATTAAAGGAACATTGATGGAAGAATTAATTAATTTATCTTGGTCAACTTCTCATTTACGTAGATATACATATTCACAAGCTTCACAACCACATGATTATGAAGAATTAATTGATTATAATCGTAATAATATTACTATGGTTGTTCCTGATAATTTAGATGATTTAAAGAATAATAATCCTCAAATTTTATTAACGTATGGATGTCAATGGTCATTAATGAATTATGGTTCAATTGATACAATGATGGAATTATATATTGGTGAATTTCAACAAAATAGTTCAGTTTTAAAACCTGCAGGATTAAGAGCATTAAAACCTAAATCATATAAAACTCCTCAAATGCCTGATCCTTCAGTATCATTTCAACCTATGCAAAAGACTTCTCCTATTTATAATGTTGTAATTTAATTTCTATGCGTTAAAGTATAAAAAATGGAAGGTGAATCTAAAATGATGAAAGAAGAACCTAAAGCTGGTGGTCGTAAAAAGAGTGCATGGATGAAACATGTATCTGCTACAATGAAATCTGAAAAAGGCAAGAAAGGATCAATGGGTAAAAATTGGTTTAAACATGTATTAAAAACGGCAAAGGCCACTTATAAAAAGAAGGGTGGTTCTCATGGTTTATCACCTGCTCCTATTGTAGGTGGAACTCGTCGTCGTCGTCGTGGTGGTAAATAAGTTCATATCTAAGGAAAAAAAGTAATGTAATATATAAATACAAACATGGGTGGTGGTTTATTACAACTTGTAGCATATGGTGCACAGGATGCGTATATTTCAGGTAATCCTCAAATTACATTCTTTAAAAGTCTTTACAAGCGTCACACGAATTTTGCTATGGAAGCATTTCGTGTGAATTTTAATGGTCAAGCTGCTTGGGGTGTAAAAAATTCAGCCGTTCTAGGTCGTCATGCTGATTTAATGGGTGCAACTTATTTAGAAGTAGTTCTTGCTGAAGGTACTTATAATAATGATGTCGGAAGAATTGGATTCAATCTTTTACGTCATGTAGAGCTTGAAATTGGTGGACAATTAATTGATAGATTATATGGAGAATTTATACATTTATGGTCTGAAATGACTTTACCGTATGATAAAAGAGCAGAACTTGACATGATGGTTGGAGGAGGTACTAGTGCTGGCTCTCAAGTTATGGGTGGATTGAGATCTTGTAATTTAGGTTCAGGTCGTCCTTCTATACCTAATAATGTTCTTTATATCCCTCTACCATTTTTCTATACTAAAAATCCTGGTGTAGCTTTACCTTTAATTGCTCTTCAATATCATGAAGTTCGTATTAATGTTTTATGGAATGATGTTGAATTCATTGCTGGTAATTTTAGAGACAGTGTTCCTGCTCCTCTTGAAGCTGCACTTTATGTAGATTATATTTATTTAGATACAGAGGAACGTCGTCGTATGGCTCAACAATCACATGAATATTTAATTGAACAAACTCAATTTAATGAAGATAAAGGTGTTTCTTCTTATTCAAATAGAATTGATTTAACATTTAATCATCCTGTAAAAGAACTTATATGGGTAGTTCAACCTTCTTATTATACAAATTGTAATATAGCTAAAGGTAGAAATGAACCTAGACTTCAACCTTTTACTTATGGTGGAAATGATGTATTTGAACAATTAATACAAATTAATGGTCAAGATCGTATGGATAAAAGATATGGCAATTATTTTAGTAGTGTTCAAAATTTCCAACATCATTCAGGTCAGAAACCTGGTCCTTCAGTATATTCTTATTCATTTGCACTAAAACCTGAAGAGCATCAACCGAGTGGAACATGTAACTTTTCAAGAATTGATACAGCTACTTTAGTATTAACTATTTCAGGTGGTGTAACTGTAGATCCAGATACTGATTTAACATATAATATTCGTGTATATGCGATTAACTATAACATTCTTCGTATTATGTCAGGTATGGGTGGTCTAGCGTATTCCAATTAATAATATTCATATGAATAAATAATGGAAGTAGATAAACTACTTATTGTAGCACATCCAGATGATGAAATTCTTTGGGGAGGTTCAAATTTATTATCACAATCAGGATGGTTTGTTATATGCTCTACGCATTTAAACGATCCTGTAAGATCACGTGAATTTTTTAGTACTATGTCCTATTGTAATGTTACAAGATACATTATGTTTGATGTTAAAGATGAATATACTGAAGACCCTTTAGTTGCTGATAAATTATATGATGGAAGTATATTTGATAATTTTCTTAAAAAATTAGCTACAAAATCATGGAAATTAGTTCTTTCACATAGTGAAAAAGGTGAATATGGTCATGAACATCATAGAAAAGTTCATCGTATGGTAAAAAAATATTTTCATTCAGCAAAATTTTTTGATTTAGGTCCTAAATTATCTCCTCATGAAATTGAACATAAAAGAAATGCTCTTTTATTTTATAGAAAAACTCAATCTATTTGTAAAACTATATTTAATAAAAAAAGTAATACTTTGAAATTATCTGAACGTCAATTCTTTTTTAATGAAAAACTTTTTATTTCTGAAAGAAAAGAAATACCTAAAATAATTAATCAAATATGGTTTGGTAAACCTCTTGCTGAAAATTCAGTTAGATATCATCTTATGAAAAATGTTGAAACTTTAGCTTTAAAAAATGGTTATCAATATAAATTATGGACAAATAATGATTTATTTTATGAAAATTTTCCTCTTGTATGGGAATTTATTCAATTAGCTATTGAAAAAGGTGAAGAATTAGAACAATCAAGATTCGCACAAGTTGCTGATTTAGCAAGATTAGAAATTTTACATAGATTTGGTGGAATTTATTTAGATTCTTTATTTGAAATTTCAATTAAATTCTTAGATTTTATAACAAAAAATAATAAAAGAGAATTAATTGTTGCAAATGAAGATCCATGTGAATTAAATTGTAAAGGTATTGATGGAAAAAAATATATGTCTAATGGATTTTTTGCTGCTCAACCTGGTTCATCAATTATAAAAAGATTACTTAATTATGATGTTTTAGAAAATGTAGATTGGGATAGTGTATATATTAATCGCACTACTGGTCCGTATTTTTTCAGATCAGCAATGAAATCAAGTGATGATATATTAGTTATTCCAACTGAGAAAATCTATCCATTTATGGTGAATGATTCAGCATATAGAAAAGCTAAACCTAATGAATGTATTACTTCAGATGATAAAGTTTTACATAATTGTCTAAAAGAAAAATATCCTAATTCTTTAGTAATTTATCATTCAGGTTTTGGAGGTTCATGGAGTTGGTAGAGTTTTACCATTCCATAGCAATATCTTCCATGTTACATGCACCTTGTTCTGCATCTTTACGTTCTTCTTCTTCTACACGAGCATTAGCTGATTTCAAATCAGTTTCAAATACAGATAAATCTTCTTCAGAACCTTCAGGTAATTTAGTTTCATCTACTAAAATATCTACAAACCCTGTTCCACATGGCGGTTTTTGTCCAAACATAATATTGGCAGAAACACCACGCATATTATCAAATTGTGATCCTAATGCAGCACCAAATAATACTTTAGTAGTTTCTTCAAATGTTGATTTAGCAAGAACACCTGATTCACTTTTATTCATACCAAATCTATTTGCTTCAATTAGACGACCAGAATAAGTCATTGTATCAATTAATGTAATCATATGATGATAATTTACAAATTCTGTAGCAAATACTTCCATAAATTCTTCAAATAACATTGAACGAACAGTTTCAATACCAAATACATCCAAAACTTCATAAATATCATTTGAGAATGAACGGAAAGGATCAGTTCCAGGAACTGAACTTAAATCAAGTAAATTTGTTCCTTCGACATCAAGAACATATTGTTTTAGAGGAATATATCCACCAATAGTTTCATCAAATAGTAATTCTTTAGATAATTCACGAACAAATACTTTTCCAATTCCTTCAACTCCTGTTAGAACAGTATCTAGTAATTTATCTTCAATAAATCTTAAAGATAAAGCATTCTTAACAACTTCTTGAGCGAATACAATACGAATTACAATTTTATCCGGTGAATTTGTATCTGAATGCGCACATGAGAATATACGAAGAACTTTATTATTTTCTAGTTTTGTTTGAATTAATGTCATATCAATAATATTACGAGCAACCATTTCATCTTTATCTAATTCTAGTCGCATAATCCATGGAGATGTACAACTCTGTCCTTGTGTTACTGAAAATTTTTGATAAGATTTTAGTAATTCACGATCTTCTTCAACTACAGAATCAGTTGTTAAAGGGTTCGGATCATAATAAATACGAACAGATTTTGTAATATCACGCATTGTCGTCTTTTGAATTTCCTTTTTCTTTGATAATACATCATCTGATGAAATAGCTATTTTTGAATCTAAATATACTACATTTGAAGGATTTTTAGGATTTGATGATACACTCAAAAGTTCTACAATACGAGGAACACCTTGTGTTGCATTAGCTTTAGCAGTTCCAGCTGAATGGAAAGTATTTAGTGTAAGTTGTGTAGTAGGTTCACCAATAGATTGTGCTGCAATAGTTCCTACCATTTCGCCAGCATGAACTGTAGATTGAATATATTTAAATTGAACTTCACGAATTAATTCATCAAATAATTCTTTTGTTAATCGTAGAACCATAATTGATTTTTTAGGTGCTAAGTAAAATCTTAGTAAAATATGAAATAGTTTATTATATTTTAGAATAGGTTCTTCACAAATTCTTTGAATTTCTTTAATTACATAAATTGGAGTCAAATTGGTTTTTGTAGCATAAGGATTAGCATATTTTTCAGTAATACGCTTTAGATTTACGGGAGCACTTACTTCTTCTTTTTTAGTAAATCTTAGAATATCGCGAACAAGAACATCTCTGTCTTTAATAATTTCATCTACTAAATCAGGTGTTTCATTAACATCTTCAGAACATACTTTCTTAAGTTCTTCTAATGATAAAGCATAATGCTCATAAATATCTGCTAGAGACATTAATCCAAGATTACATTGTTGAACTTCTACACATCCAGAATCAATACCATCACCACCATATCTAAATTGAACAATAGTTCCATTAACATTACGAACAGTTCCATCATATTCTACATGCAAATCTTCCATTGACTTAACAAGTTTTCGTTGAATATATCCTGAATCTGATGTCTTTACTGCTGTATCAATCAAACCTTCACGACCACCCATAGCATGAAAGAAGAATTCAGCAGGACGAATACCTGTAATAA
>Ga0102828_1000024_pt1 | contig 29889 bp, 48 predicted proteins | sample ColrivemetaGS541_FD_78196 | JGI IMG/M metagenome (GOLD analysis project Ga0102828, IMG submission 78196) | Estuarine microbial communities from the Columbia River estuary - Freshwater metaG S.541 | ecosystem: Environmental > Aquatic > Marine > Intertidal zone > Estuary | place: USA: Columbia...
TGACTTTAGATCTTGGGCATGTTGCTATTTAGAAGAAGTATTGTATAATAATGGTGTAGCGCGGGATGGAGCAGTCTGGTAGCTCGGTAGTCTCATAAATTACAGGTCGTGGGTTCGAATCCCACTCCCGCACTTATTCCTTGATAGCTCAGCGGTAGAGCTTTCGGCTGTTAACCGAATGGTCACTGGTTCGAATCCAGTTCAAGGAGCTCAGAAAAAACCCAGGATATTTCTTGGGCTTTTTCTTTTTATATGATATGATACATTATGTTTACGATAAATGATGTATGTAAGATTTCGAGTGGTAATCAGAAGTTTAGAGTATATAAGAATATTCTAATATCTGATGATGAGAGATTGGAATTTTTTATTAATTCTTTTATTAATAGTAATCTTTTAGCTGCAGTGTTAGATGGGGATAAAGTTTCATTTCTTTGGAAAGAATCTGTTCCTGAGAATTTTATTGCTGGTAAGAGGATAGAGTTTTCTTATTCTGATATAATAGATGGTAATGTTAGTTTGGTGATTGATGAATTTCGAGTAAAGAGTTCAATTTTAGTTTAGGGCCTGTTAGTCGAGTGGTTAAGATGCCTCCCTTTCACGGAGGAGACCAGGGGTTCGATCCCCCTACAGGCTATTTTGTTTGTATAATAATTTCATGAAAATTGATAGTGTTTTAAAAGAACAATATTTTTCAAGATCTAATTTAATTAATTATTTGATTGGCTTATATGGTTATAAATCTTATTTAGAAATTGGTATCGATAGTGGTGAGAATTTCGAGAATGTAGATTGTCATTATAAAGTGGGAGTAGATCCATTAAGTAATTATAATAAAGTTACTTATAATATAACTTCAGATGAATTCTTTAAAATTAATAAAGATAAATTTGATATAGTTTTCATTGATGGATTGCATATTTCTGATCAAGTAATTTTAGATATAGAGAATAGTTTGAAAATTTTAAATCCTAGAGGAACAATTATAATGCATGATTGTTTACCTAATTGTGAAGGTGCCCAAGACATTGTAAAATCACAAGATCATTGGAATGGTGATGTCTGGAAAGCATTTGCGCATTATAGAGCTTTTTCAAATTTAACTATGTTTACTATGATTTCTGACCAGGGTTTGGGCATAATCAAATATGGCAAGCAAGAAGCTTATGTTTTGCCCAACGTTCTTGATTTTAAATATCTTCTCGCAAATTACAAGAATCTCATGCTTGTATTTAATAATGAAAAGGGATTGAAGTTATTGAGAAATATTTACAATAGAGGCTTATAAAATGGGGTTCTATTCCTCCACAGGCTATGTGTGATATAATAAAAGTATGAACATAACAATTTTGCTATCAATTTTATATGCCCTAGTGGTAATAATATTTGTCTTGATATTTGTTGTAATTTTTCAGATCAAAAAAATCTTTAAATCTTACAATAATAATTTTGAAACGTTGAATAATAAAACAGCAAAGCTTATAGAGTAGTGGTATAATAGATTTGTAAGTAAGATATGGCTCTATAGTTAAACGGATATAACAAGACTCTTCTAAAGTTTAATTTCAAGTTCGATTCTTGATGGAGCTACTCAAAATAAGCCCCTTTTTCGAGGGGCTTTTTTTATTCTATTTTGATACCATTCTCATTTACAAAATTTATCAAAAAACTCCACATTTGTGTTTCTACAAAAGTTTCACAGTCTATATGTCTTTTATTAGATAAGAAATAATCAAATACAAATTCATCTAATTCTATTTTTTCTCTTTCAATATGAATAGCTAATAAAGTTTCAGGAGATGAATCTTTTGGAAAGCTGTGTTTGATATCGTTGTAAGAATCTATTAGAGAACAATATTTTTTCATATTTTCATAATTAGATATAGCAAATTGATCATTAATTTGATAATTGTATATTCCATATTTGTGGCATGATGGAATCCACAGTTTAGTTAATTCTTCTTCTGAGAAAATAGGAATGTGACAATTCGAAATATTTACACCTTTTATTGATGAGCTGTAGAAATCATTCCTTGCTCTTATGTAAATATCATATTCTTCTTCTATTAGATTGAATGCTAATTTATTATGAAGAAACATTGATACCGCATTTATTCTCGGATGACTATCATTCATATCAAATTTCGAGAAATCTAAATATTCATTAGTGAGAACAGCTTGTATCTTCTTTACAGGTTTATATTTTGAAAATTCGAGGTAATCACGATCATTTTCTGTACAGTTTAAGGAACAATAAATATCATAATCGTAAAAAGAAAAAGCAGTCTCAAAATCTTTAATACAATGTTGCCAGCCATGTACTCTACCTGATAAAAATATAGCAGCTCTTGGTTTCATAATTTATTCCACATTTATTCCATGAGTGTTGATCATCTGTGCGAGAAAGGTCCACATCTTTGTTTCTCCATCAGCATCAGGATGTCTTGTAGCAGATAAAAAATAATTAAATTTGAATTTAGATATCTTCATATTTAATTTATCTACATACATAGCTAAAGCTGTTTCATTAGAGAATTCTTCTGGAAATTTCTTACCGTGTTCTGGAAAACTATCTATTAATTCTCTTAGGTGATCTATTAGATAGCAATACTTTTTCATATTTTCATAATCTGAAGCTGCAAATTGATCATTAATTGGAAATCTATAAGTTCCGTATTGCCAGGAACTAGGTGTCCATAATCTATTTAATTCTTCTTTAGATAATATAGGAATTCGAGAATTATCATTTTTATCTAAACTAATATCAGAACAATGAAAATCATTCCTTGCTCTTATGTAAACGTCGTATTCTTCTTCTATAAGATCAAAAGCTAATTTGTTATGAAGAAACATTGAAACAGATCTTGCTACTGAGTGATCTTGTGTTATGTAATAAGAAGAATAATCTACGTAACTATCTGTCAATGTTGCTTTTATTTTCTTTACATTTTTATAATTTGAAAATTCGAGATAATCTGGATCATCTTCTGTGCAGTTTAAAGAACAATAGATATCATAATCATAATTGAGGAAAGCATTCTCAAAGTCTTTAACACAAAGCTGCCATCCTTTAATTCTTCCTGCTAATAAAATTGCTGCTCTTGGTTTCATAATGTGATATGTTTATAACCAATAGAATTATAATATTCGAGTAGAGCTTGTGGATTAAAATTAAATTTCGAGCTTTCATAAATTGTTTTTTCCACTAAGGTTTCTCTCCATTTAAGATAGTCTGGGCAATTCCAATCAAACGCATCATTTTCGAGCAATTTGAAATTCATCTTTGTTGATCCGATATCATTTGTAAATGGAAATTTATTAACAGTCAAATTACTATTATAAGAGGTACCGCTGCTAAAGTTAAGTTTATTTCCTTTTGTAGCTGCAGCAGTATTTATAAGATTTCGAGTCTCTTCAGTTTGGAATATTGTCCACCAGAGGGCCTCTAATACACAAGAGTACATGTTGTATACCAGGTCCGTTCTTCGATCAGCTAATTTTAATAATTGTTGATCTTTTGGCAGCCCTCTAAGCTTTGGATACATCTTCCAAATATCGGCCCAATAATAGCTAGGATATTCTTCTTCTAATAACATGTTGTGAAGAACATCATCATCACAATAAGATAATAAATTTTCATAGAATGATTTAGAGTATTGTCTAATTCTATCCCTATGTAAATAAAATATACAACCAGGATTTACGAAGAACATAAATTTAGTGCAATTTACATTATTTGCGAAGTTAAATCCCAATTTTCGAGCTAGAGGTACTATTGGTATTGAAATGTCAAGGGATTGGCCATATTGAGCATAAATTGATCTCGCATATCCAAGAGAACCATAGCCGCTTGTGAATGTAGATCTTATAGCTAATAAAAATTCATGTACGTGCTCATCAGGATTAGCTTGAGCAAAGATTGTGTATTCTGGCAGATTGTCATAATTTTCAATAATATGCCAAACATATGCATAAGCTTCTTTTCCAATATTTTTAAGAACTATGTCTCCAGGCTGCGGATTATTTCCCTTATGATAAATTGTATGAGGCATATCTATTTTATTAATTAAAATATCTCTATCCTCATTATAATGAACAATTACAACGTGTTTATCTTGCATAGTGTGTGTCCTCTGATAAAATTATACAAAGATGCTCTATCTAATAAATAGAATAAAAAAATATCTCACTCTTGGAGGTGTTAGATGACTGCAGAGCTGGAAGAAATTATTACAACAATCGTAAATGAAGATTCTATTTTTAATCATTTAAGTAGATGTATTTTTTTATCACATAACAAAAATAAAAATTCAGAATCAATATGGTTTAAAGATGAACAAAATAATATGCAAGTGATTATTAGAAATTATCTTGATTTTAATAGCTGCACATTTTTAGGTAGATTCGAAGATCAAAACATTTCTGAAAATTTCGATAAATCATTATATTACAAAGTTAAAGTTCTTTGCGAAGTCAAGAATTCACGATAAGATATAAACAGAGTGAAGAGAGAAATTTCTTCATCCCCCTGCAGAAATCAACGGCGATAATTCTGCAGGGTTTTTTATTGCATATCCTCATCTAATGTGATATAAAGATGTATTCCCTTGTAGAGGAACGAAGAGATGAAAGTTGAGTTTAATATAACAGGCACAATGGAAGTGCCAGATGATGCTATTCTTCACTATGATGTTGCTGGCAAATTGTATGCCTTAGAATTCAATGACATCATGTATATGCTTCAAGCTTGCGTGGTTGCTGAAGGTGGCGCTTGGGGTAACGAGATTATCACCGACGCTCAAGAATTAGAAAATCATAGCATCAAAAATATTCGTTATAATGATGCAGAATTTCTTGCAAACATCGAATAGAGTGATATAATTTAGTATCAAACGAAAGGTTAGCACACAATGCCTAACTGGGTAATGAACGAACTCACCTGTATTTTTCAAACATCTGAAGAATACAATCTTTTTAAAGACAAAGCCAAAACGGAAGAATTCTATAATTCTTTCATCCCTATGCCTGAAGCGTTAGATGGCACACAATCTCCTGCTGTTAATGTTGAGAAATTGATTCTTGAATATAATAAAGAAACAAAATCTACAGCAATGGGTCTTACGGAAATCATTAACGCCAATCATCCTTGGTTTTCAACAACAGCACAATCAGCGCTTAAGAATCAACAAGCATATATCGCTACAGGATATACTAACTGGCTTGATTGGTGTCATGAACATTGGGGTGTAAAGTGGGATGCTTGCCGATGTACAAAGAATGAACTGCCTGATTTTAATACAGTAGTTTATTATTTTGATTCTCCTTGGGGCACTCCTGAGCATTTTGTTAGAGAATTGTCAAAACTTTATCCTGATGCCACTTTTAAGATGGTTTCTGGCTCAATTGAAAACGATACCCATTATGAATTTACCTGTGAAGATGGTAAATATGAGGATACCTGTTCCTACGAGACTTTTAAAGAAGCAGTAGAAGATGGTAAATGGGGCGGGATGACTGAGTGGGCTGAAATGTTCGAGGAGAGTGAAGAAATTGAAAGTTAGTGAATTGATTAAAGAATTGAATATTGTTCTTGAAAAATATGGTGATGTTAATTGCTCTATTGCGATTGATACAAATGATGCCTTCAATGTAACCAGAGTTGATGATGTTGTTGTGAATCGATATGAAGCACAAATTGAAACTGTAATGCATCAACATACTGATTATGCTGATGGAGGTAATTCATATGAAGTTTGTCTTCACGGTGAATTGTTTACACTTGCAGACGACGAAGACTAAATAATATAGGGGAGAATTTCAATTCTCCCCTTTTCTTTTAGCATAGGATGATATAATGCAGTATGGAAAACTTGAAGTGGATTAGAGCTATGTCAGACCGTTTGAGAGATGAACTTTCAAAAGAGTATGACGATGAAACAAAAGATTTAATTATTCGAGCTTTTATGCAAGGACTATATCAACAACCAGCAATTGTAGAAGAACTAAAATCTTCTTCTCTAATTGAATCAGATTATTTCGAGGATGCAGAGTAATGAAAGAATTAAAATTTTCAATCACAGGCACTATCTTTGTTCCTGATAATGTAGAGTATGAATATGATTTTGAGAATCAAATCTACTCTTTTAAAATTAATGATAAGACATATTCTTTAATCGCTGGTTTAGAAGCAGATGATAAAGAAATAATTGTAACAGATGACAATTTCAAATCTCACGACATTAAGCCCTTTGAGTATGAGGATGCCTACTTTGAAGATTGAAAAATTTATCTATATGGCTGATGGCTTCTATGTTTACAAAATGGAAGATGGATATGCAGTCAAAGACCAATTTGGATACACTTTAAAAACAGCCAAAACAGTTAAGACTTGCGAGAGATATGTCCAGCAACAATTACAAGAAAGACGTGCAGCAGAAAGATACACAATTGAAAAGATTAATAAAAGTAAGGACTGATATATCGGCTAGCATCTATCCAATCCAATTGTATCAAGTGGATGATTATTTTACAGCTGAAGAAAATGGCATAGAATTGTTCAGATTTAAGAGTCAGCATCTTTGCTCAATCAAAGCTAAAGAATTAATCCGTAGAAGAAAAAACGAAAAGAATGCTAAGATTATTGAAAGCATTGAAGAACTAAAGGCATTGGGAATTTTATGACAGCTCTTATCAGTATTTTTCTTTTATCTTCATTAAACCCAATCAAGAATTTCGTGCCATTAAAAACTTACATATCAGAGAACGCAAAAGTTCATTGCTATGTTTATTTTATTAATGAAGAAATCCCAGACTTCCCTAGAGTTAATACAATAGAGAAAAGTAAAAAAGAATTTTTCGATTATCTTGATTCAATAGATATAGAATATTCTAAAGTTGGTAGTTACTATTTCTTTAACAGGAAAAGAAAATGAATAAAAAAGAAATTGAAAAGCTTGATGACCTTATTTGTTATCTATCAAAAAACTCAGACAGAATTAAAATAATTAGACAGACATTAGGAATCAATACAGATTATTCATTCCTTAGAGAAGTAGCAATAATTGAATCTCTCTACAAATCAATTCTCCAGGACAGAAAGAAAGAAAAAAGTACTTACTTCGAATGTGGAACAAGTGGATGGTTTGTAGAATACTTCCGAAACAAAAAGACCTATAAGGAAGGAGAAAAATTCCACATAAGAATCTACTTCTCTTTTGTCTGGGTTGATACATTTGAATAAAGCTTATCCCATCGAATTCGATGGGATAATTAGTTTATAATGCTTGAGCAACAATTAGTAAATCAAATCCAATTGGGTTTTTAACATCATCATGATTATATAAAATTTGATAATCACAAGATCTTAGAAATTCGAGACATCTATTGTGCATATCTAATCCATGTGTAGAAAGAATTAAAAATTTGATCTTTTGATTCTTGAATAATTTTTTTGAAGTTTCGAGCATACTTAATTCTGAATGATCAATATCACAATGAAGAACATCTAAATAATCTATTTCATATTCTTCAAACAATTGCTCCACTGTTCTAACTTCACTGCCATGAGTTAAGATTTCAACGTTATCTGTATTAAAATAAGAACTAATTCTATCTCTAATTTGATTCTCTTCACCAATGACATATTTAGAGAATGTGCCAGCAAGATTGTTTGTTCTGAAATGTTGAACACCTCTAGCTAAATTTTCTGGCACAGCTTCAATCATATAATTCGAGCATCTTTTACCTTGCTCTCTCAACATACATTGAAACATCATAGAATAATATGCAGAGTTGCAGCCTAACTCCATCATATTGTAATGCTGCTTATCTAATTCAATTAATGAATTTACAATCTGCTCAAATAAACTTAGTGTAACAACTTCCCCTGTATCAACTTGATCATACAATACTTTAAAATTATATTTTAATTCAGGAGAGATAAATAAAAAATCAGAGCCATCAGGTTTTTTTAAAAATTCATACATAAAACTTTTATACATGATACAATCTTATATATGAAACTGTCGCTGTGTTGTATATCTAACATTCTTTCTGAACAGGGAATAAAATTTAGAACCATGACCTACAAGTCATTCGCTTCTAAACCAAGAGAAGAATCTTTACAAAAACTTTCAGAAATCATTAGAAATAATATTAGAGTATCCAGGCAAACAATTCAACATTGTCACAGCTTAGGAATTCGAGGATACCGTTTATCTTCAGCTATCACTCCTCTTATCACACATCCTGATATAAATTTATCTTTAGAGGAGCTGCCAGATTTTTCATTAATTCAATATGAGATTAATGAATTGAAAAAAACTATTAGAGATACAAAAATTCGAGTATCAGCACATCCATCAGAATACATAACATTAACATCTGATAATCCTGCTGCAATATTAAATTCAATATCTGATTTAGAGAGCCATGCTAATTTATTCGATAGATTAGAGCTGCCAAAAAATTATAGATCTCCACTTAATATTCATGTGAGAAAAGATGGCGACCCTAATACATTGTCTCAAGAGTTTATGAAGAATTTCGAGAAATTATCAGACTCAGTTAAATCTAGATTAGTGCTAGAGAACAACGATACTGGCAATACTTGGACTGTATCTAATCTAAAAAAATATTTCTATAATTCATATGGAATTCCTGTGACATTTGATAATCTTCACCACAGGATGCTAAATCATAATCAATCTTATTTTGATGCATTTTATGAAGCTAAATCTACTTGGAATTGTACTCCTATCTTTCATTACTCTGAAGGTAAAAATAATACTAGAGCTCACGCAGATATGCCAATTGAATCCCCTATCAGCTTTAATGAAAATATCTATTGGGATGTAGAATTAAAAAATAAAGATTATGCAATTCTTCATATCTTAAATAGTTTGTAAAAATAAAATATGGAAATCTACATTCATGCTTATTGTCGCAATCATTATTCTAAAATAATATTAGATAAGATTCAAAAATTTCGAGCATCAGGATTATTCGATGCAATGGATAGATTGTATATTGGATTCTCTGGTGTTAGAGAATCTGATAGAGAATTCATGGATGATCTAAAGAGTTTTTCGAGCAAGATTTCTATCATGGACTACACATGGAGGCAGAAATTTCCAGACTCAGAATGCGACACTCTCAATCTTATGAAATTTCGAGCTGAGATGTCTGATAAAAATATTCCTATGATGTATTGTCATACCAAAGGTGTGAGCCATCAACATCCAGAGCTGATTAGAAGAATGTCAGCTTGGACTAGATATCTTGATCTCTATACAATACACAATTGGAAAGAAAATGTTGAAGCTTTAAATAATCATGATGCTGCTGGAGGTAATTGGATTCATAACCCATCCCATTACTCTGGAAATTTCTGGTGGACTAATTCTAATTTTCTAAAGACCCTCCCCTACTTAACACAAGACAATGTAAAAAATTTAAATAGAGGTGAGCTTTGGATTGGACTTGGAGATCCCGATAGATTATTTAAACACAAAGTGCTGAACCCTGTAAATCATTACAATGAATATTATTTAAAAGAAGAACATTTTCCTGAAAATTTTTAGTCTAAGCAGCACTTCGCATATCATAAAAAAATAAAGCTGAAATCTTATTTTATTTTTCTTGCATTCCGGTATACAAAGCGATATTATTAATCATCATCCACTGAGGAGATAACAAGGTAATGTCTGAGAATCGTTTTGATATGTTGGAACTTGGCGAAGATAAGCCAAAGCTCGCACCAAACGCATCTGTGTTCACAAATGTAGCATCCCTTCAACCACGAGAAGGTGCAACGGCTAAGCAAATTGATGGTCAATGGGTCAACGCCATTGGACTTAAATCCTCCGCAGACCATCGTCATGTAGCGAAGGTTTGGCAGGACAAGTGTATCGCCCTTCCAACTTTCATGGATACCGTAAAGTCAATCTCTGAGAAGAAAACCGATGTTCTCATGAAAGAATCTGATATTCGCCTCAAGGATATCAATACTCTCACCGATGGCACAACCATTTCAAAGTCTGGAATTCGTTCCCTGATTGGATTCACAGGGATGCCTACAACCATGTTCTCTTACATGGAAGAATATGGGTACGAAGAAGAATTGACTAACATCATGAACGATGCTCTGGCTCGTAGAACATCTGAATGGAATAGTAAAGGTAAGGATGAGCGAAATTTCCGTGTAAGACTCCGAACAAATGAAGCAGACGAAAAGTACATTCGTGCAATTGTTTCAGAGCGATATGGTGTTATCGACAATCATGAGGTAATGGAGATTCTTTCCAATGCTCTGCCATACAACATTGAAAAAGCTCTGGCTTCTCACATCTCCCATGATGGCGATGATATGTACGGGAACATCCTCCTTCCAGATAGTATGAAATCTGAACCAGACTCCGATTATGGTGTGGGGATTTCCTTTAAGAATTCTGAGGTTAGGAATTCTGCATTCTCAATCGAACCATTCATCTTCCGTGCAATCTGTCTGAATGGAATGATTTGGGGACGTTCTAACTCTGAAATCAAAGTGCATCAACGTCACATGGGAAGCATTGACCTCAGAGAATTGGAAGAGCAGGTACAACAAGCCATCAAAAGCGCATTGTCCCTTGGAAACGATATGCTCTCCCTCCTGAAAACATCCAAGGATGTTAAGGTTGTGAACCCTATCAAAACCATCATCCAATTGTCCAAGGATTCACAAGACAACATGACAATTGAACAATGTAAAGCATGGCAGAAAGGCTATCTAGAATCCCAACTTGAACCCTCTGGCGATATTCACACCAACTCTGCATTCGGAGTGGTGAATGGACTTACCAGAGCCTCACAGAACTACTCTGGTAGTGTGCGTGAAAAGATGGAAAGGTATGCATCCCTCATCCTTGCACCTAGCATTGATTCTGACCTCCAAGCCATCTCCAAGCGATGGGGACAAATCTCTGATAGAGCAGAGTCTAACATCAACGGTAAGGAACTGGAACGCTACCAATTCGTTACAGCATAATCCCCCACTTGTCAACCCCCTCCAACCGGAGGGGGTTATTTTTTATTTAAATTATAAGGGTGTGGAAAATTACACAGTGTGAGAAATATCACAGTTGCATAATCAATGATATAAGATGTGCTGTTTAGGCTTGGCTTCGCCAAGCCTAAATCATGGAAAATATATTTCAAATATTATTTCTCTTTACACTTGCAATGTTTGTAGTATCTGATAATATAGGTGTGAGGAACCTAATATGATTACAGAAGAGAAAAAGTTCGTAGCTGAAATTTCTGAATGTTCAAATGTCATTAAGATGGGCATTGACATTGATTCAAAGGTAGACATGGAATCTATCCTTGAGATTCTTGGCGATTCCATGTATTCCAACAAGCCGTTAACTTTGCTTCGTGAATATTCTACTAATGCTTATGATGCTCATGTAGAGGCTGGCATTCGAAATAAGCCGATTGAAATTTTCCTTCCATCCCCTTTCATTCCAGAATTGAAAATCCGTGATAATGGACTTGGTTTAAGCAGTGATGGGATTAAGAGATTTGCATCTTATGGTAAGTCATCCAAGCGTGATTCAAACGATGTAGTTGGTCACTTGGGTGTAGGTTGTAAGAGTGCTTTTGCATACACTGATACATTCACCATCACGTCCATCCATGAAGGTGAAAAGTCTTTATATACTGCTACCAAAGACGCTACAGGATACAAAATCTACTGCTTGCACACTGAACCATCTGATGAGCCATCTGGAGTTGAAATCAGTATCTTTGTGAATCCTAAAGATGTTAGTTTGTTTGTTTCCAATGCGTATCAATGTTTCAAGCATTTCAACCCACGTCCTATCTTTAAGAATAATAATAACATCGATTCTTGGATTGATAGTTATCTAGATTCTAAACTGATGGATGCTGGTAATTGGATTGTTTATAACCGGCAGAGCGATGAGCAGAGTCCTATCTCTTTAGTGATGGGTAATATTATCTATCCTGTTCGGTTGGAAAACATTGAATTGGATTCCAAAATTTCAAAGTTCTTGGACTATTGGAAATCAAAATCAATTGTTCTGTTTGCAAACATTGGTGATGTTTCCCATGCTTCCACCAGAGAGAATCTTAAATACGATGACAAGACTAAACAGTATCTTGTTGATGTACTTTCAAATATTCCACAACAGGCATCTGAATTGTCACAGAAATTTGTATCAGAATGCTCCAATCTCTGGGAAGCAAAAGTTCTGTATCATACTATGCTTTCATCCAAACTTGGTAATGGATTGTTGGATGTAGACTACAATGGACGCAAGTTGACTAGTATCAAAGATTCTCTTACAATTTATAAACCATCCAAGAGTATGAAATATAATGTATACAACAGTCGATGGGAACAAGCCACTAGCGTACCAGCAGAAGAAAATACAGTTATCTTTTATGCTAAGGGAGATATCACATATTCTAGTGTGATGATTCGTTTGCAAAGTTATATGAAATCCAATTCATATAGGCTTAATGACCACGTCACTTACATTGTGTTCTTCAAAAATCCTGATTCAGCCCAAAAGTTCATTGATACTGATGAGTTTGAAGGATGCACAATGGTTGACTTGGCTACCGTTCCCTATCTCAAACCAAACCGCAAAAAGAATATTACAAATGTTCCTGTTGGTAATGTTTTAGAATTCAAAACTGGAGCTTATCACAGGGGAACTAATTCTGAATATTGGAAAGTTGCACAAGACATTCCTGATACTGATACGAAATACTACATTGTCATTTCACACTACAAACCTACTGATAATCCCATGTCAATGATTGATTTGAACAATCTTAGCACCGACATCAAAATCATTTCACAATCAGAATCTAAACTGTATGGTGTAAAGAAAAGTGAGGTTTCTAAACTTGACAACACTTGGGTCAATGTCACAACATACATTAATGATGTTTACAAAGAATTGTGCAAAGAACAACATTTGATGAACTATCTTACCCATCAATTCTTGTGGAATCATTCATCTGATTATCGCTTCTTGTGCGATTTGAAAAGATACAAAAATCAAATTCCTGATAATCATCCAATCAGAAATTTTATTGAGAGTATCACCGATGTTCTTTATGATTCGTTTCAATTCACTTGTGTAAGGAGATATATTAATTACGGTTATGCAAAAGATGAAATTCTTTTTGAAAAGCAAAATTCTTTTGTGACAGATTTTTTCAATAAATATTTTATGCTGAGGCACGTAACAGTTTGCGATGATTCAGTTAAGGATATTATTGAATATACAAAGTCTGGCTAGGTTCCTCAAATTCCACCAGACCAAAGGGAGAAGTTATGCTTCTCCCTTTTTTGTCATATAAGAAGGGCCTCTTAGCCCCAGCAAAGCTGGGGCTAAATCACCAAAGATATATTTAATAATATTTTTCTTGCATGGTATAGCTTTGTATGATATTCTATCTTTGGTGAGGTTGGAGAATAATAATCTCAAGTGTTGTGAGATATTATGATATACTGAGCCATAGGAGTTAGTTATGAAACCAGCATGGAATTACAATCCCGACCCTGTTAATGGGCGCATCACATTGTACACACCCAAGTCGTACCAAGTGTTTGCAAACCATCCCCGCTTTTCTGATGCATTTGAGGCATATCGTACCAATGATGCTGAAGGTTTTATCAATATCGCTGACCCCACCGCTTACATCAAGTCATTGTATGCCAAATATGAATCTATTGAGGTTCGTGATGGTAGCGTGTTTGTTGATGGCGTTACTATCAATAATCTGGTGGCTGAACATATCCTTGACTTTCTTTCCAAAGGGCTTGATTGTTTTCCAATCTTTAAGTTTGTAATCAAGCTTCAAAACAATCCATCCAAACGTGCAGTTGATGAAGCGTACACATGGCTTGCAAATCGTTCATTCGGCATCACAGACACTGGTAATGTTTTGGGATACAAGGCAGTAAGGAACAATTTTTTAGACATCTACTCTGGTACATTTGACAACAATGTGGGACAAGTTCATTCGATGCCACGAAACACCGTGGATGATAACAAAGAGAATGGATGTTCCTATGGTTTTCATGTTGGAACCCAAGACTATGCTACTGGATTCTGCCCACAAGGCGGTCACATCATGGCGGTGGAGTTTGACCCTGCTGATATTGTTTCAGTGCCATCAGATTGTAATTACCAGAAATTGCGGGTTTGTCGATACATGGTAGTGGAAGAACTTGAAGGCATCATGGATGACATTTATAAATCCAGACTTGCTTCTTCAAATGACTCCCTGTTTGATTCATGGGATGATGAAGACTGCACAGATGATAACACTTATTGTGATTATTGTTCTGAGGTTTCTGAATCAGTGTGCGATGAATGCCAATGTTGCTGTGAATGTTGTGAATGCCCAAGATGCAACAATTGTTCTTGCGTAGACACAAACCTTTCTGACAAAATTCTTTGTTCAGATTGTGAATCATCTGATGAAGGCGGTTGCATGGGTGACCCTGATGACGATGAGCCAAAGAAAGAGATGCAGTTGGAGCTGAATCTAGATAATAAGATTCAAAGTTTTGACTGGACTAAAAGTTCTGTGAAATTTGTAGAACTTATCAATCATCTATTCGCATCTCGCCGACCTGCTCTTGCAATGTCAATGAGGCGTGAACTTAAGGATTACAATGAATACACTTTCATCGAATATGGTGTACTCCTCCATCACACGACAGAAACTGATGCTCAAACTATCTATAAAGAATTGAACCCATAATTTCGGTTTTGTCAAGATAATCCCTCAAGAAATTGGGGGATATTTTTTTGCCATCTGATATAAGATGTGGCTCTTAGCCTTTTGTGCCAAAAGGCTAAACATAGTAGTTTATATAAAATTAACATAGGAGAAATATATGGATTTTATTTACACAGCTGGAACATACAAAGATCTTGCAAATTACATGGGTTTGTCTGATAAAACTTTTCAAGACCAGGCAGCAATTGCAATCACTACAACATCAGCAGGAAGAGCTATAATTGCTGCAGCTATTGGTAATTCTGGAATTTCGAACACTGACATAGATGCATCAACAATATTATCTCAAGCTTACAGAACTAAAGAAGATAATATTCTTACATCAATCAATCCAATATTTTATTCTCTATTAGATGCTTCAGATGTTTATTTTCAATCTGTAAAATCGAGCTCTATGAGAAATTATTTTGATTCTAAAACCGCAGCAACCACTTTAGATTGGATTAGTTCAGGAACTGCATACACAACTGGACTTCGACAATTTCGAAAAATGTACGCCAGGGCCAGATCTGAAGAATTACTATACCCTCTATATAAAGTTACATCTAATGGCAGCGGCAGCACAACATATAATTCCCCCACTGTTATTGGATACTCTAGTGAATTTACATCATCCCTACTAGAACTTAGATTAGATGTAGGAGCTGGCAGTTCAATATCAGGAACAGGCACTACTGTTAATGTTACTGCTATGAGATCAAATTCAACCACTACAGACCTGATAACTGTAAATGTTGCCACTGGTAGTACAAATGGAAATTATTTTGCAGTAGAAACATTTGGTGGTAGTTTACAAAAATACTCCTCTGTTACCCAAATACAATTACTTGGCAATTCTTCCACAGGTAATACATTTTACATCTGGACTAGATAGATATCCAATGTGCTTCTTAGGGTTTGCAAAGCAAACCCTAAACCACTCTTCTTATATCTAAGAAATAGTGTAAATTCCATATGTTTAGCTGTTGCAATACACTGTGATGATGGTATAATATTAGCGTATCCCCCGGTGGTGGAACGGTAGACACGAAGGACTTAAAATCCTTTTCCGCAAGGAGTACGAGTTCAAATCTCGTCTGGGGGATTTGGTTTGGTTCCATAGCTTAACGGTAAAGCAGAATCCTTTTAAGATTTTGAGTATGAGTTCAAATCTCATTGGAGCCATTTAGGAAATATTATGTTTTTATTTAAAATTAATCTTGATATTACAAAATTGCTCAATTCAAGTGAATATACTTTGTCTAAAACTCTTGGTAAAGTAGTTTTAAGGGAAAAGCATCCTAATAAATATTTTAGTAATTTTGAAAAGAATAGTTATTTTTTCTATGTGAGAATGTCTAGAGGAAAAGCTTCTTCTTTCACTGTTGAATATCCAAGTGGTAAATCACAATCAGAATTTACTAAAGATTTAGGCTTTGATTTATCAAAAGCAAAACTCATTCATAGAAATAGATTTAATTCTGAATACTTGATTGGAACAAATATAGTACGTCTTATTTCATGGGACGGCACTAAAATAAATTCTTTGCAATTTCATTCTAAAACTCATAGAATGTAGCCACTGTTCACTTGTCTTATCTCCACAAGTGAATTCAATCCCCTTCTCCGACAAGAGGGGGATTTTTTATTTGACTATGTTTATATGACATGATATTATATAAGCATGGAAAAAACTAGTATTGCACTCACCTACGATGTCACAGTTAAGTTCAGCTGGAAATATCCCGGCAAGCCATTCATCAGCATTGAAAAGAATGGTTATGTGGAAACAACTAACACCGAAGACAAATTGATTGCTGAAGAATTTATCAATACATTCATTGGTAATTATGAGGCTGGTATCTGCGAAGTGACAGATATGAATATTCTCTCCATCAAAAGAGTGTATACATTTGATGATTGGATTCAGAAATATAATCCAGTCAAGAATGAAATTTGTGAAGGAGAATCTTTTCAAGGCTTTGCTTTTGATTATTGCAATGATTGTGGAGATTCTAATTGTATCGCTTGCAAGGAATGGGATTTTGTAAAGAGCCACGACCCTAAATGTGTTTGGACTCTTGTTACTGAAGGCGATGATTTCACACTCATTTCAGGATTTCACTGGGTAAATAGACATTGTTATTTTGTGGCAAATAAATTTGTTGAAGAAGAAGATTTGTCAAAAGAGTATGTTGTGATATAATCAATATACACAGATAGCTCATAGTCTGTGTACTAGTCCCTCTTCTAGCTCATAAGAGGAGGGACATTTTTTTGGAGGCTAATAATGGGACTTGATAATTATTGGATGAAAGCCAAAGAAGAGCTTGGACACATAGAAGGTGATTTTAACATCTGTAGTGGAATGATGTCTGATTCTGGAAATGATTCTTTTCGTGGCAAAGTGTATCATCGTTTTATAGAAGATGTCACTGAAGTTTCTCTGTATGGAGACCGAGAAACAAATGAAATCTCCAATGAAACTGTTAAAAAGATGGCAGATGATTTGGAAGCAACTGAATGGCGAGATTCATATATTGAAAACTATGATATCGTAGAAGAAGAATTTAAAGACCTTGTAAAGATGTTCAGACTTCATGCTGATGCTGGTCATTATTTGGAAAGTAGTTGGTAATTATGCCCAAAGACACATTGAATTATTTATCTGAGAAAACCGAGCATGAATTGTTGGTGATTCTTGAAGGTTTCAAAATGCTCTTGGCTGATGCAGAGTCATTTGATATGTTGGCAGAGAAGCTTGACTATCCTGATGAAATGCTGATTGAATTACGTGATGATATAAATAACTTCATGGAAGACGTGGTATAATTAGTTTGTCGGAAAGTTGGCAGAGTGGTCTAATGCGATTGTCTTGAAAACAATTGATGTCAAAAGCATCCGAGAGTTCGAATCTCTCACTTTCCTTTTAATATTTACACATCAGAACAATGAGGTTTAGAAGATGAGATTTTTCGAAATGTTTTATATTTTAATTTACTTTTTCCTAGCTATATTGGCTGGAATTTTACTTTATCCACTCGCTTTTTTATTTTCTGGAAAACATCACGAAGAAGATGGATATGATTATTGAAATCGTATTCTGATGTGATATAATTCTTTGTAAGGGTGGATAGCTTAACTAAAGCAGAGGAACATAAGCCTTCTATATGGGTGCAAATCCCATTCCACTCATTTGGACAGTTAGCTCAATCGGTAGAGCAGCAAACTCATAATTTGTTGGTTGGGGGATCGTGCCCCTCACTGTCCATTAAGTTTTAGTATTCCTTTGTCAAATTCCCAATGACAATTAGGGCAAAGGAATACTAAATTAGATAAATCATTTATTTCTTTTATTGTAATATCCAAATCAAAAGAGGATATAGATTTAATATGACAAGCTTCAACGTGTTTATCATATCCGCAATTTTTACAAGATTTTTCTATCCCTGAATTTATCAATGACTTTCTTGCTTTTTCTCTGATAGTACAATATCGAGAAGCTTTCTTTCCATCTCTTGTTGCTTCATATAATGTTTGATTATCAATAGATAACTTTTCAATTTTGCAGTTTTTACAATATGTTAGAGATGAAGGAATTGGTGTAAGGCATTGTTTGCAATTTCCTTCTACAGCTCTTTTTGGATATTTTGTACCATTAATTTTAGCTGCACACGAACTTGAACAATAGTGATTTAAAGTTTTTTTAATTTCTGCGTTTTTCTTACTAAAACTCTTACTGCAATTCAAACATATAACTTCAGAATAATAAAGATGTTTTTGGTTTTTACGATATTCAACAGCACAATCTTTACAGCAAAAATGAGTAGAACTTCTTTTGATTTCTGCTGGCTTCTTGTAGAAGTGCGTGTTACAATGATGACATAAGGTGTTTGATGGCGGACTTGAAGTATTCATATATATTTTATACAACAAATATTACTTCATTCCCTTCATTGCCCATTGTTTGTGTTTGTCATTTCATGTCCTTACTCATCCCTCTATTAAGATTTCCAGTGAGAAGTCATAGAGGGAATTTTTTTATTTATAAGTTGACAGAATCTAAAGCTTCCCATATAATTCAGTACTCAGCAATGAGAAAACATCTAAGTTGGATAAAATGAAGAAGATTCAAATTTCGCATTTTAAGCGAAAGTATGATGAGAAGATCTACGAGAATGTCAGACAAGCTATTCTTACAAATGTTTATGATTATTCGAGCATTAAGAATACATCAATAAATATCAATTCAATAATTCGAAATATCAAAGATGATGAAAGTAAAAACAAATTCCACTCCTGGGCAAGCGGATATGATTTTGCTGTAATTGATATATTATAAATTTATAATATACAATCGATCTTTTAGGCCTGACTCTGTCAGGCCTAAAATGCATATAACATACCTCAAAATATATGATATGCTTCTTTATGACTGAACCTATAACTGTTCGTAAGACTCTTTCTCGTTTGGTTTATGCAGTTGAACAAATGAGTAATGGCAAGTCTAAGAGTGAAATTTTATCTGATATTGGCTTTACAGAAGAAGAATTTTCTCATATGTGCAATGAAGCATTGAGGATTGGTAATTCATCTGATAACAGCTTTGAAGTTTTTCTAAATGATGGATTGCATAAATCTGACATTGGTGGAACATACATTGCAATTGAATCTATTCTGACTGCGTGGATTTAACTGTACAATTATAATTGATGAGTTGTTTCATCATTGTTGGTCTCCAAAACAGGTAAGTTCCTCCACTTGCCTGTTTTTTTCTTGTAGTATATGCAAATATACTGTACACTAGACCATGTTAATTGCTATATCTGCTCATTCTTACCAAGAGCAATCTAAACTGAAATATTTTTTCTTTGACAGTGAATCTGAGTTGCTGAGAGACATCAAAGAAAATTTAGAATTGAATCTTTCTGAATACACCACTAAATTCAAATTGACAGATGAAGTTAAGTTTATGTGGTATTCATTGAAAGCACCTATCAGTAAATTCTCCTTGAACACTAAAGGTTACAGCCCCGTATTGACATCAGTGAAAGAAACAAACAGAAGTCTCATTGACAATCTCACCCTTGTAATTTCTGAGAATTCTTTTCACTTTGAAGGCACTGTTAATAATATCGAATATTATTCAGATATACTAAACATGGATAGTATTGATAATATCTTCCTTCACAACCTCACACTACAAAATTTACAAGTATTTGAAACACTGGATAAGTAAATGCAAAAAGTTCAAAAGCTCAAAAGTTTACGATTGCAAATTGATAAACTCTGGCATGGTAGAGAAAAAACATCTGATGGTGATTATGAAAAGATTGTAAATTTATATTTTCAAATTTTGAAGCTTGAACCAAAAGACACAAATGCTTGGGAAGATACAGTTTGGCTTCTATGGTCTTTGTCTATCAATAAGAAGAATGTGCGATATCTAGACACTGCTGAAAAGGTGGTGTTAGATTACTTAAAACATAACAATAATGGATACAGAGCTTATGAATATGTTGGACTTTTTTATCGACAGTATAAACCTGATACCAAGAGAGCCATCCTCTATTATCAATCTGCTGTTAAGTTTCCCGATTGTACCATTTCTGGTTTCCGAGGATTAACCACCCTATTTGCTAATTCTGGAGACAAAATGAGAGCCATTGAGAATTGTAAGTTTACACTTAAACATTTTCCCAATGACTCTTGGACAAAAAATAAAATTATTGTATTATCTTCTAGATAACATTTAATTTTTCGAAAGCTACAGAGATTGGGGCACCTTGATTTTTATTATTCTTCATTCTTATAACAACAACATAATTTTTATTATTTAAAGAATAATCATCTAACACAACTCCAGTCTCTGTTTCTCCATGTCTATCAATCCATGAAACTGTTGTACCCGGTTCTAATAATCGAGTCTCAAGTTTTTTGATAACATCTTGATAGTCTGCATATAAACTAGCAGACTTTGCTTTATATTCAGTAAGCTCACTATTTAAGAATTTATTAGTAATCTTTAGAGCTACAGCTTGTCCTTTAGTTTCCCTATACAAAATATATAAGAATACCACTCCAAATAACATTACAGTTAATAAAACACCTTGGATAATCATTTTTTTCTCCTATTAGTGTAATATACAGTTATGAAAGAAATAATCACTGCTATACATAAAAATTCAAGCTTCAAAGAAAATAAAATTATTCGTCCACATCTTTGCGATAGAAAAGGAATAAGACTTTCATTCCCTGAAGGAGCTCAATGCATCTTGTGGACTGATGGAAGAAAATACTATGCAAGATGCGAAGCTTTTGGATCCTTATTCACAATCAACATTCCACAAAAAATTGGTGATGATATCTGGGAGAAATTTATGCTGAAATATGAAGGCAACTATACATATGATGACATTTAGGGAAATTGTAAATTTCCCTAAGATGCATAAAATATATCTCTTGCAATTATTGAGATACTTGATATAATAGATTTGCCAATGGGGAATTCTCCTACTCACAGACCAAGCAGAAATGTTTGGTCTTTTTTTTGCATTCTTGGAATACGATGATATACTATTATTGTTAGGAGCTAGATATGGCAACACGAAGTTTAATTGGTTTGCTGCTTGACGATGGAAGGGTGAAATACATCTCTTGTCATTATGATGGATACCCAGAGGGTGTAGGAAGCACATTGGTTTTTGATTACAAGATTGAAAATAAAATCAAAGAACTTCTTTCCCATGGCGATTTGTCTGTTCTTGAGACGAACATTCACCCAACAGATGAACATGATTTTGATAACCCTGAAAAAGGTGTGTGTGTATTCTATGGCAGAGACCGTGGAGAAGAAGGCATTGATGCTCAAGTGACATCAATTGATGAATTTCACACAAACTCCAATTCATCTTTCACAGAATTCCTTTACCTCTTCACTGGTGGAAACTGGTGGGTTTATGACAACCTTGAGAAAAATGGATGGGAATTGGTAAAAAAACTTCTTCCTGATTTTGACTTGACACCTGAAGATTTATCGTGTAGTATATCATTGTAAGGTTGATTCGAACAACCTTCATCCAGTAAGAGACCAGAACGGCTAGAACTGATTGCGTAGTTCAAATAAGGGTAGCAACCTTGGGGTGGTCAAAAAGCCACCAATCTCTTACTGAAACCTTGGAAATGATTGACGCAAACAATCTACCCAAGTTAAATAATTTGTGGTTGGGTATTATGCTCTAGTATTAGACAAGGATACCATCGGAGGCAGAGACCATCGAAAGAACTGCCCTTGTGTTCCGTACTGGTTAAACTCCAGCCAACCACAATTCAACCCTCCTTACGGGAGGGTTTATTGTTTTCCAGATTCATGATATACTAAGTTATGCTCATCATAGAAAAAATAAATCATCGCTCCTATCGTCTAGTTGATTTTGATAATAATGTTATTATGATTAGACATGGTAAATCAGCACTTAATGATATCAAAAAGTATCTAGCTGAAAATAATTTAGAAGCACAAGAAGAATTTTGAAAGGATTAACTGTGGAAGAAATCTTTGATGAATTGAATCCATTGTATTGGTTTGATAAGCCATTACTGTATACAATTCATGCTGAAAATCGAGCTCTGGAAAGGAAAGTACCTGTAGTTGATTATTTCCCTGTAAATTGCAAAATTAGAACTTCGCCAGAATATGGATATGAAGTAGTATTCAAACTTAACAGCTCAAAATACACATTCATAGTTTCAGGAACAGGAACAGTAATTACTCTATACAATTATAACTACAACTACTACAAATCTAAGAAAGAACTAATTGCCAAAGAGATAAACAAGATAAAAGAAATCAATGCTAAAAAGTACCCTCAAATGGAATTCTATGCAGGTATTGATGATTATGCTGACAACGAAGAAAACTACTGTTATATGTAAAAATAAGCACCCTCTGCAGGGTGCTTATTTTTTGCCTTTAGGAGATTAGGTTCATACTTATAATAGCTCGTACATATGGGATATGCGAACCATGTTTTAGCCTTGGCGCAGCCAAGGCTAACTGACCGATCTTATATCAGCTATGTTAAGACACAAAAAAACCCCCTGCGAGTGCAGGGGGTTCATAATGCTAGTCTTCGCTCTCATATTGCTTCAGGAGGAAGTCTGATTCAATTTCCATGAATTTGTGGAATGCATGGTTACTGAATCGCTCTCTGGCTTGCACCTCAATCAATGAGATGAATTGTGTATACATTTTGATGTATGCATGGGCTTTTGATTCAGGGTTGAGAGTGTTGATGTAGTTGGTGATGTATGGATGGTCAAGGTTCAACGTCAACACCAAGCACTTCTCCCGCTTTGTTCCTTCCATGTACACGCCTCTTGCGCCGAGGTTAGCATACCGGATGTTGAACAAGTCTGGATTCTTCTTGAAACTTGGTTGAAACTTGGTTCCACCTTGATGAGGCTTGCGCTCTTTCACAGGCTCATCAATAATCAATTCACGCAAATCAGCAGAATCAAGTGGGTTCTTGTGCAACTTGTTCTTCAAGAGATTGTTAGCACTATCAACCGTGAGGTCTTCATTCTCATCGATTTCAACGCTGACAGAGTTGCGATACCTTTCACGCACATGGTCATTGATGATAGCGGTCACTGCATTGCGGAATGCTTCCATGCCAGACTGCTTCAGTTGCGTTTTGGATTTGTTAATCTGTGTGAACTTTGATGTAACTTCCTTTGGTGGAACAACCTCAATACGCAAGTTGTTACATGAATTCTGGAATGTTCCAAAGAAGAAGTCACCATTGCCCAGCACCGAATAACGATTGCCAGTAACTACAAAGATTCCACTACGGCGGTTGATAAAGCCGTCCTTGCTTCGTCCATCATATCGACGTGCAGTATCCCAGTTCACAAACATATCAGGTGTAAACAATGCGTTATTGTATGAATAACCATAAATGTGAACATCATGCCCATCAATCTTCACCACTTCATGAACACGCTTGAAGTAAGTGTTATTCTCGTCATCCAGATGGCGGTAGAATGGGTCTTGGAACTTCACTTCGATATGAGGAGTATCTTCTACTGTCAAAGGATTTGGGTTAGGAACAAACAACTTGAAATTGCTGTCCTTGGAACGCTTGAACCAATAAATCACAGAGAGGTTTTTGATAAACGCTTCAAGGCTTCTTTCATTGAAGTCAACATTGGTAACAGTGATGGATGTACCGTTTTTGGCTACAGTTGGGAAACCCTTGTCCAACTTGACACTTCCAGCATCTTTCATACGTGTGGAGAATGTTGCAGTAGACTTGATTCGATTGTTGATTGTGGTGATAAGTACATCGCCTTCATCACAAATCGAAAACAAACCAAACTTCATTCCTGTGCCATATGCAGAAATGGAATCAGCATTGTAAGTGCCATCATAGCCGATTTCAGTGATACAACGTGCAAGTTTGCTGTTTGACATTCCCACACCATCATCATCAATGCGCCATGTATACAATCCGTTAGGTTGCTTGTCCATAGATACATAAACATTCTTGGACTTCGCATCAATAGAGTTGTCAATCAATTCCACAATCGCATTCTCAAGTGAAAATCCTTGAGACTTAGCTGAATGTGCAATGTACTTCGGTGTCAGGTTGAACTGAAGGGAGCGAGTAACTCCCAACTGTTCAGGTGTAGCGTCAAATAGATTCATTTCAAACTCCTTGGTAGGTATGACGTATCATATCGAATATACATAGTATCTGCAAGCCCTAAATAGACTTTAAAGCACTATTTCTCTTGCATTATCTTACGAGAATTTTGTACTATCTCATTCTTTGATATACTATATGCAATTTAGCCCCGGCAAAGCCGGGGCTAAGATTCACTTGTTATATAATTCGAACTTCTTTTTGTGATTTTTTATTTGTTCACTTGTTATAATAAGATCTTTTTTATTCCTTTTGAATTTATAATCTTTGTTATCTAAGCTGCAAATTACACAAGTTTGAATATGAGCTAAATATTTATGAATGTCATCTTGCGTTATTTTAGATGTTTGTAACGCAAGAATGACTATAAGGTTAAGCATATTGTAAAATCAATTCCTCAATGGTGATTTTGTTCAATGTATTATTATTGATAGTTTTGAGAATACCATCACGAATTTCCTTTTGCAAATCTTCATAAGTGTTGACAAGAAATTTGGACATAATTTCATTATATTTTTCAGTATTGACTCTTACAACAGATTCACATTTTTCTCTTGTATTGTAAGAACTAACTTGAGCTGAGTAAGAATTTCCTAGGTCATACACTGAAATTATAAAAATGTTACCTTTGGCAAAATCTACCATATTGTAACGAAGATTGTCGTTTGTGATGAGTTCTGTACGTGAGTACAAGATAGAATCACTAAATGCATAATTGATTTCCATGCTGTATTGTATCTCATCATATAAAAAACCCCCATATTTCAGGGGGTTTTATTATTTAGCGTATGTGGTGCTTTGGATTAAGGTCTTATCCAAAATATGTGCAATCTTATATGCTTCTGATATGTAAGAATATAATGCAGAAGATAATACTAGTGCTGAAGTATTCTCATTGGCTACATCTTTAAAGTCTAATTGGATGACCTTTTCTTTTTCATCATTCATAAAAGAATACACATGACCAGTAAGATGCATTGTGGAAGGAACAAATTCAACTTCAATCTGTCCATAACCATGTGTAATTGCCAGTACGACAGGGTTTGATGGAAGTCCAAGACATTCCTTCACAAACTCTTCTGAATTGTAAATGTAATTGCTACCTTTAGGGTAATACATTAGATTGCTCTTTCCTTTTCTCGGTCATCAGCTTTGCTTAGCATACAGCACATAAAGTAATAAAACAAGCCAACGATACAAGCAAGCACACCATGTCTAAAGAGCCAATATGCAACTTTGCCATCACCAGTGACAATCCATTCAAACATACCATAAACCAATGTAAGAGGTGTTGCATAAGCCAGAATTGTAAGGATTGACTTAAGCACCTTGAGACCTGTGATTGTATAGAATCTCATATGTCCAAAGAAAGCTACGATTCCACCAGCACAAACAACTACATACAACAAACGATTAACCATATCAAGTGTCATCCTGCTATCTCCCAATCTTCTGCCATTATGTCTTCTGTTCTGAATCTGTAATGAGCCCAATCGATTACATCACCAGTTGTCCAAATAATTTTAAACTTCAACTGAGATTCTTCAATTTTAACAAATACAACAGTTGCAGATTGATTATATGCTTTATTTCTGGTGATAGTTTGTCCATCACGCAATTGTGGCAAGACCTGTTCAAGTTTCATGTTATTATTATATCACTATATACAATCTATGCAAATATTACTTTGTTTCTTCCACTGGTTCTGGAACTTCAATCTCAAGAATTGTACGATATACAATAAACTCTTCTTCATGACCATCAATCACATCAGAGCAGATGTCATAAAGTTCATCGCAGTCAAAACCCAGCTGTTCCCATTTCTGCCCAAAGTTGTCTAAGGCAGTGTTCATCTCATTGTTCATAGCATTATTATATCATTGTATACAAGCTTTGCAATAAAAATCCCCCGGTGAAGGGGGATTATATTATTAGTTCACTTCTGAAGATAATTCTTGAACTTTGTCCTTAGAATGTATCTGAATTACCACTTTAGAATTGCTAGGAACATCAACAAACTTTAATTGCTTAGTAATGTCTATGATAACCATTTCTTTGGCATTTTTAGTTTTTCGAATGTTGTATACTGAATGAAAATAATTATCTAACTCTTCCGGATTATAATTAAGAATTTCAGCTAATTTCACAACTGTCTCATATCTTGGAAGATGCCTACCATTAAACCATGCAGATAAATGAGGCTGTTGTACTCCTAACTTTTCCGCTAATTCTTTCTGGGTAAAACCATTCTGAATCTTTTCTATTAAACGGGGTTCCATTTTTCTCCTTGAAAATCGAGTAATGAGTGCATACAAATCTATAATATCATACGAGAACATAAGATGCAATTCTCGTATGATATTTTCGAGCTGGGACAAATTTTTTATGTTAGAGGAGACACACTTCTGCTAAAATAAATTTCAAATTTTGTCAAAAAAATTAGAAAGTCTGCTCAGAGACTTGATTCAAATACTTAACAAATAACAGAAACAAAACATTTGTAACAACTACTAGAGCAAAGTATAAAACTTTAACATCTAGAGGAGATTCGTAAAATTTTACACTAGAGCTTTGATATATCTGAAGATATAAATAATTCGTGAAGAGACACGCCAGCCCTACGATAGATACTTCAAGTTTGTTCGTATTCATACCAGTATTATATCAGTGTATACATTGATATACAATGCATCTGTTAGGATTGGCGAAGCCAATCCTAAACACCACTTCTCATATTATAAAATTTCGATGTGATATTTTTCACACATTAAATTTTTATTAAAAAAATAAGACCAAAATTAATTTGGTCTTAAAGAGGAGTTAGAGAGATTGTTAATTTGTAAGAAGCTTGAAAAAATTAATTTTCTTTTCAGGAGCATGAGAGTTGCAGATTAGATTAGAGGTATCAAATGCCAAGAGCAATTCATCTCTAAGTTTGAGGTAGAGGGATTCTGCTTCAAAGTCTCCACGTTTCCTAGCGTCTACAGATTTCATAAAAGTGGTATTGATTAGATATTCGATACCATTTCGGTCTTCAGAGTCAAGGTTCAATTTATTCATTTACCATACCATGATTGAAAGATAATTTTATGAGACTGGTAATTGTTATATGAGATTTGACAATTCATTTTTGCAATTTCCAATTCATTCTTAAGGTTTGCGAGAGTTTCGATTTCTGTAGTACATTCTACAGTAATAACTGCATTACGTTCTTTGTCATTCTTTCCGGGATTTGTTCCCGGCAGATTAAGCAAAGCTTCTTTCATATTCAAACTTTGCTCTGCTTCGAGAAATGCAATTTGTGCATTTGTCTGATTTTCGAGCATTTGATTATGAATCAATGTGAGATTTTCGAGCTTTGATATCGCTTCAGAGAGAATCATTTTTTCGAGCCTTTCTTTCTAACAAATTTAGTATAGAGTAGTATTAGAGTGTTAGCAAATTTTCTTCAGTAATTTTCCAAGTTTTAATTGAAATTAAATCAAAGTTCATTTCAACAGAATATGTACCGTTAGAGGTAAGCATTGAAATGAGAACTTTGCGATTGTCCATTAGAGATAGAGCGTTGCAGATTTCTCTAGCAATCTCAATTACATTCTCGTATGTTTCATTCATTAGAGAAGGAACTGAACAAACTGTAAATTTCTCATTAGAGGAGGTAAGAATTTCAATGCTTTTTATTGTAATCAATTTGATGCTCATAGATTAATTATATCATCGCATATTTTGATTGCAATTATTTAGAGCTTGAATGTTTTAAAATAATATTTGAAATAATCCTTGCATACTTAGTATGACTTGATATACTGATGTTGTAAGGGAGTTAGATAAATGATTGAAACAAGTAAGACGGTTAGTTTGTATGAAGCGACAAAGACGCTTGACAGAGAGTACTGTAGTGATATTGATGCATTGGAAGAGTTTCTTCTGGAGCCTTTCAAAATGCCATGCGTTGTACACACACAGGTGACAGTGCCTACTAACATTAAGTTTCAGTTTCTTGCATTCCATGTAATCAAATCGTTGTACTGTATGGTGCAGGATGAAATGATGACACAGGAAACCGCAGAAGCCTTTAAGACTGCTATTGAAGAATCTGGTGCATATGAAATTGAAATCAATTACACCTACGAATTTAAAACTAGAGTCAAGGGATGTAATTTCGACTAGAGGGCAGAGTTCCTCCCAGAGAAAACCTCTGGGAGGAATAAAAATAAAGTTAGAGCATGGGCATAAACCCATTGCAATGTTAGTATCAGATGGTATACTTAAGCAGTAAGGAGTTAGGAAACACTTGGAAGATTTTTACAAAAAACGCTATGATGCCACCAGAGAAGAACTGATGGATTTGGTTTATTTCAGGGGCTGGATGACTGGGTGTCTGAAAGATTTGAGCACGATGCTTGACGAGGGGAAAATTACAGGAAACGATTACACTATGTCACGTTTGAGAAGCATTGCAAATGCAATAGAAGACGCAGAGCGGAACTGCAAGTTGAATAAAGAAACTATCGCACAAAATTCAGCAAAGCTTTGATGCCAAGGAACATCCCCGAATCTAGAATGATTCGGGGATGTTAATAAAATAAAGTTTGACAAAGGGCGAGAATCCTTTGCAGTGTTAGTATAGGATGATATAATAAGACATGAACGAAATCACTACCCAGTTTGCTCATATGAGCGAACTCCTCGCCACACTCGCAGTCAAGTCGCAGAATTTGGTTGATGCTAACAATCGCTTGGTCATCGCTCAGATGGAAAAGCAGGATGCAGAAATCACGCTCACACAACGAACAGCAGATGTCTACACCGAAGGTCTTGTACAGGGAACAAACGATGCAACCCGTAAGGCATCCCTCGCATCCCTCACCATCGACGAGTGTCATGGTGTAGAGTTTGCAGAGCGTGGTCTGGTGAAAGCCCGATGCATCCTGACCTGTGCCGAGATTGAGTATCGTACCATCACCACGATTATCAACGCAACCATGGCGTATGCCCCAAAGAACTAGGAAAGGAAACGGGGAGGTGAAAGCCTCCCCAAACCAAAGCAGGAAAGCTTTCCTGCTTTTTATTATTTAAAAACAAAACAATTACTAATTAATAACTGTTGCAAATTTATATTCAATATGATAATATAACTATAACTAATCAATAACCATTACAAGAAAATAACTATTGCAGATTTGTATATACTATGATAATATAACTATATCAAATGATAAACAATTAGTAATAAAAAACATTTGCAATTGTATATATACTATGATATAATAAATAATATATAGTAACTACTACTCCCCTAGTAAAGAACTGGGGGGGGTACTAAAAGTTTTGGTTCCATCGGGGATACCTTAGCCCCGTCAAAAAAAAGACA
>Ga0102828_1000025_pt1 | contig 29294 bp, 41 predicted proteins | sample ColrivemetaGS541_FD_78196 | JGI IMG/M metagenome (GOLD analysis project Ga0102828, IMG submission 78196) | Estuarine microbial communities from the Columbia River estuary - Freshwater metaG S.541 | ecosystem: Environmental > Aquatic > Marine > Intertidal zone > Estuary | place: USA: Columbia...
CGAACTATCAATTGATTTTGATAGACCTACATTAGTAGAATTTATTAATGAACTTTATAAACATTCTGCCCGTAAATTATGGCAAGTAGCTTATTTATTTAGAACAGTTGGTGTATCAACTGAACAACAAGCAAGAAATCGCCAAGATATTGAAAAAGTTATTTCTGAATGTATGGAACAAGTTATAACCTCTTTCTTACCATGGGAATCTATAACTAAAAAATATTTTTCTCAACCTGAAACATCTGATTTACCTACACCTATAGTTGTTCCTCTTCCTGAAGCTCCTAGAAATGTAACATTTGAATCAGAAGATGAAGAAGAGTCTGTTGCTGAATCAGAAGATGAATTAAAACCAAATTTAGTTATGAGTGACGAGGTCGCATCAATTGAAATTAAAGAATTTGAAGTTTCTACTAAAGAAGAACCTCCTAAAGAAGAAGATGCAATGGAAGAATTAACAAAAAAAGCAAGTGAGACGCTCGTTCTAAATTTATAAAGATTTGCCCTATTTTTCAACAAATGATGATTGTAGTAGCTCCACTTGCAGTTGCAATTGTATGTTTTATTCTTTATGCTCTTGATCGTAAATCTAAAGTTGAAGCTATAGATTGGTCACAAGCAAGTAAATTGTCTGTATTTGGCGGACTTATAACAGCAGGAGTAGTATTTGCTACTACTGGTGAAAATATGCCTGACCTAACAAAACCCTTACAAACTCTTGCTTCTGAAACACAAGATATGTTTGTAGGTGTTCCAACATTTTAATCTTCTTCTTCTTCATTTCTACATACAATTGCATAATTAATGTCAATACATTCGTATAACTGCTTTTCTTTTTGTTCTTTAAGACCTAATCCCTTAGTTTTTTTTCTAGAACCAGTTTTACCAGATGTAGCAATTGGACGCTGAGTACCATTATCACAGAATTGTCCACCACATGAACAAAACCAACCTCTTTGTCTTGAACGTTTACCATATTTCATATCATTAGGATGTTTACGAGATGAATAAACTTTTAATTGTGGTGTCTCCATTGTAAATATAATTTTAGTTATTTTATTTATTCGTTTTTAAATCTTCAAAGAATCGTGGATAAATATCATGATTCTTTGTGAAAAATAAAATTATTATTCAATTAAACATACTTTTTTATCAGCAGGAATTTCTGTTATACTAAATAATTCTTTAAATTCCATAATTTCTTTACGAGGAATAGCATTATTAGATAAACGAGCAATAGCTTTATAAAGATGAAATCCATGAAATCTATCATGAGTAGGTTCTTTTTTACTGAATAGAATAGAAGAACCATCATCTAAAGTTAACCATTTCATAAATAATTTAAATAATAAAGAATTGTTTTCTTTAAGAGGACCTTCAGGAAATAAATCCCAGAATAAAGATGTAGTTAATCTAACTAAATCAAATGAAAAATTAGGTTTTATTAAAGGAAATTTAGAATTATAAAAAGGTTCACAATTATATTGTCCACCTGCTTCTTCATCTAAAGAAAATTGATCACTCATAAAAAATTTAGATTCTTTTAGTCCTACTAATTTTAAAGAAAAACTACTTCTTTCAAAATCTATAATTTTAATTAAATATCCATAAGTAGGAACTTTAAAGAATGTTCCTCCACAATTATAATAAAAAAATTCTTCTGTAGTTTCAATATACATAACATTGTTTGCATGCAAATCATTATGAACGAATGAAAATTTACTTTGTGCAAATGTTAAAGCAAGAATAATTTGAGCAAACCATGCTTCATGTTTATATGATTCAGTATTTAAAGTAATTAATTCAAAAAAAGTTCCTTTACATTTTTCCATTAAAGTAATTTGAACTGGAACATTAGAAAATGTTGCCCATGCAAATGGTTCATCTCCATTATCTTCATCTTCATCATATTCAAACTCTTCTTCTTCAGACATAATAGAAGAATCACATGATTTTATTGCAAAAATATATGAAGTTGATACAGATGAAGAATCAGATTCTGAATCATCTTTAATTGTATCATTAAATAAAGGACTCATACTAGCAATTTTTGAATCAGTTTGAATACTTTCAAGTTCATTAAAATCCATACTTATAGATTCACCTAATTGAATACTTGGACGCATACTTCTTGTATGTTTAAATTCATCAGCACTTTCAATCTTTTCATTTAATTTTAAAGTAAATGTATTACCCATATTATTAGAAAACCATGACCTATCACATAAATCTTCATAATCATCCGAAATATCAATAGTATGTGATTTTCTTAATCCAGTAAAAACTCCATAAATTTCAGGAAAATGATGAGATTCTGAAGCTGCTAATGAAGCAGAAATTAATGAACCTACATATGCGGCATTATTATGATTTTGAATTTTATTATGTGCTGAAGTAGATTGTTCAATTGAAGAAGGCAAGGATAAATTTGTCCCATAACTACCTTCCATTAATTTAAATGGATTAAGAATCATAGAAACTTTTTTATGAACATCAATATTTCTACCTCCTACAGTAGAAATAGTATTTTCAGAAACTATATTTGTAATTTCAGATGGAAATTTAAGACCATATTCTGAGAAATTTTCTAGTAAAGAAGTTTTAAATAATTTTTCAATAGGAGGAAAAAAAGGTTGAATAGATGTAGTATTCCATAAAGATTCAGCAGAAGATTGAAGATATTTTAAATTTGTATATTTATGGACATTTAAAGAAATAGATCCTTGTTTTTTCTTAGACATTCTTATTAAAATAAGTTAATTCAATTATCTAAATATTCACGCACTAATAATAAGATGAACTTTCAAATCAAAAAGTTTAATATTGATACTTTGAGAGATAGATGTGAGATGGATTCAAGAAAATCTCCAATGATAGTTATTATTGGTAAAAAAGATACAGGAAAATCTTTCTTAGTTCGTGATATTTTATGTAATACTCAATCTGCATTTCCTATTGGAACTGTTATATCAGGAACTGAGGTGGCGAATGAATTTTTTCAGCATATGGTTCCATCAAAATTAATTCATGATAAATATGAGCCTGGAATAGTTATGGGAGTAATAAAAAGACAATTAGGCGCTAAAACAGCACGTAATGCTGATAAAAATAGAGGTGGTGGTAATTCAAATATAGATACAAGAGCATTCTTAATTTTAGATGATTGTTTATATGATGCATCATGGATTAAAGAAGAATCTACTCGATATGTTTTTATGAACGGTCGTCATATAGATTTAATGACAATTATTACTATGCAATATCCTCTAGGTATCACACCTAATTTAAGAACAAACGTTGATTTTGTATTTATTTTACGTGAAACAATTTTAGGTAATAGACGTCGTATATATGAAAATTATGCAGGAATGTTTCCTACATTTGAAATGTTTTGTCAATTTATGGATCAATGTACTGAAAATTTTGAATGTCTTGTAATTTGTAATGGTGTTCAATCAAATAAATTAGAAGATCAGGTCTTTTGGTATAAAGCATCTGATCATCCATCATTTAGAATGTGTAGTGATTCTTTATGGATTGATAATAAACCATTTTCATCATCAATGTTATCACAAGATGAATATAATCCTGGAGCTATGCAAAAGAAATCTTCAAGTCCATGGATTCATGTAAAACAACAAGGAAAAAATAATTAATTAATTCTTGATATTTGAAATCTCACTGAACCATAATTAGCATATCTACTTTTTACGCCACCAACATAAATGCGATAAGTTGTTCTTGCATTAAGAGATGCTTTCATATAACTTTGTGAATCTTCTCTATCATAATTAGATAGGATAATTATATCATCAAAATTATTTGTTATATAGAAAATAGTATTATTAAAGTCAGAATCAAAAACTTCAAATAAATATGCTGCTGTAACATCTGGAGTAAAAGAAATCATTTTTGCTTTTATGAGTGTTATGGACTCTGTTGGATCTACTAATTTCACATTACCTCGACCTCTAACATCAATAATTTCATTAAAATTATATGATGTCTTATCTGATGATATTATATTAAATTCTACAAGTTGATCTTCTATGAGTCTAAGATCATAAGTTCCAACATAAATGCGATAAGTTGTTCCTGCAATAAGAGATGCTTCGAAATAACTGCAAACATCTTGATATTCTAAAGGTGGACCATCATAAAATGAATTAATTTTAATAATCATATTATCAGAATTATTTGTTAATGCAATAGTAGTAAAAAGAGGATCAGGAGTTTGGGTAAAGAATGAATATGTATCTGTAGTATCTGGAGTAAAAGAAATCATTTTTGCTTTGTAGATTATACGTCTATCAACAAAATCCTTATCATTTTCATTCTGAGTATTAAAAGTTTCGTCATAATAACCTGTATTAAGTGATATCTTAAGTTTAACTAATCCATATTCTTCATTATCGTTAGAATCTTCAATAGACTTAAATGGAATAGCCTCAAGATATTCATTTCCAACATAAAGACGATAGGGTGTTCCTTTAATAAGATGTAATGACATAAAACTTGTAAGAAGATTTTCACCAAAACCCAGATTCTCATCATTATTGACTCCAATAGCTATATTATCAGAATTATTTGTTAATGCAATAGCAGTATCGAATTCAGAATCTTGTGTTGAGAATGAATATGTACCTGTAGCATCTGGAGTAAAAGGAATCATTTTTGAGTTCTTTAAGTTATATGGTTGTTCATAAACCCGAGTTAATGTCTTATCTGTTTCATTAGTATTATCAAAAGCTTCTTGAAATTTAGATGTCTCTATTGTTATCTCAAGTGTAAATTCACCATAATTTTTTTCAGAAGGATTAAAAAAGTCAAAGTTACGTGGACCAACAGACCATTGTAAATCAGAACCTCCAACATAAATATTATAAGTTTTATCTTTAATAAAACTACCTGTTATACTATTTGCAACATATTCAACACCAGGTTGAACCAGTGCGGGATTGTTATAAAAACTGTCGTTAAATGCAATAGCTATATTATCAGAATCATTTGTTATGGCTATCATAGAAGTCCAACCAAATTGAAACAAACCAGGCGATATTTGCAAAACATTGAATGTATATTTACCTGTTTCAGTTGGAGTAAAAGGAATTGTTTTTGTTTTATTAAATTTTATTTCTTCATCAAAAAAACCAATATCTGTTACATCTATGTATATAGTTTCGTCTTCATTTGTAGTATCAAAATTATCACTAAAAACAGGTGTAATAAGTGATACGTTAAGTGTTATATTTCCAAGCGTTTCATCTGAACCATAAACACTAGCTCCAACATAAATGTTATAGGTTATATCTTTCTCAAGAGTTTTTCTAACAACTTCATCAGTCCCCATCATTTGAAAATTATTAATAATTATATCATCAGAACTCTTTGTTAAGATAATATCGACAGTAAGATATCCATCAGTTTCACCTACAAATAAATATCTTCCTGTTGTATCCGGAGTAAAAGAAAACATTTTTGCATTTAAGATTCTATAATTAGATTTAAATTGTTCAACTAACTTTGCAGTAGGATCATTTTCAGTAGTAGTAATAATAATTTCATAATTTGAAATAGATTCTTTTATAGAATCAAATCCTATAGGACGTCTAGATTTTACTTGTAAAGCACCAAATATATTATGAGCTTTAGGACCATTTAATTCTAATCCACGTTGAACTCTAGTAAATGCATTAGCAGCTACTTTCGCTGTTCTAACACTTGAATCAGGAACTGGCATTTTATAAAATAAGACTATAATATATTTAACGTCCACTACGAAGAATAGCAAGACCTTTAACCTTATATCCTTGAGCAATTTGTGCAGCAAAAGTATTATGAAGTTTAGGAGTACCTTGTTGTATTAAACCAACTTGAACTCTAGTAAACGCATTAGCAGCTACTTGGGCTGTTCTTACACTTGAATCAGGAACTATTCCAGGCATTTTATGTTATACAAATATATTATATTCTTTCACAACATCTAGGATTATTAACTTTTCAAAGTCCTCCATCTGTTGGTCTTAAAAGACATTTTAAAGCTGGTGGTAAACTTCTTCTTGGAGGTTCACCACCAATTGCTCTATTCCTGACAAATTATGAGGTTTATTTTGAAATAATAGATCATCATTTGCTAGTAGTTGTAATCTTCTTGTTTTTGTTATATCTGATGAATTCGTCTTCTATTAGTTTTACCTCTATATTTTTTAGTATGTTTTTTAGTTTTTTTACGACGACCCATTCCCATTTGTCCAAATGCAGCAGCTAAATCTTGGTCTGTTGTATCAATACCAATTCTTGAAAAAAGCGAAGATAATTCATCAACTTCTTCTTGAGTTTTTGCGACTTCAACTCTTTTTCGAGCTCTTTCTTTTGCCTTTTCATCTTTTATTTGGGTTGCTTTTTGCAACGCTAAACCTTTTTCAGTAGGAACTCGTCTTCTTTTTCCTAAAGATTCTACTTCCATTTAATACTTGATGATATAATTTTAAAGATCGCGAACAGCACCTTCAGAAGGATGTACAGGTGTATCAAGTGTTTCAGCAATTTGTTTTAGGTCAGTTTGTCCTGCATCAGCAAGAGCTTGTTTACGACGTTTTTCATTCTCTTCTTTTTGAGCTTTAATTTTCTCTGCTTTTTCTTCTTCAAAAAAGATTTCTTTATTAACTTCGTTTTCTTTATATTTGCGCATAAGTTCATTAAGTTCTTTTTCAGCATATTCAACTTCAGGCATCATATGTTCAGAAGGATCCCAAGGAAGCCACATACCAACTTTACCTACATACAAATTATCATTCGGGCAACGACGTTGAAGAACTTTCGCAAACGTCTGAGCTTCTTCAAGATTAGCAAAAACACGACGAAGTTTTACACCACGAACATTAGTACGGAAATTTACTTTTTCACTAAATTCAGAATCAAGTTCTTTCTCATTTTTTAGAAGGAAAATTTGATATTGTTCAAGAATATCGGTTTTCTTAATTTCAGCATTATGAACTTTCGTAAATTCTTCTAGGTCTTTAAAAAGATCATCAATCTTTAGAGAATATTTTTTGGAAAGGAAGGCAACAAAGTGTTCCATTCCTTTAACTTTCCAGTCATATTCAAGGAACTCTACGAATTTTTCATTCATAAAATTCTCACGACTTTTAATAACTTTTTCAGGTGAAATAAATGAAAGAATACAATAACGTTGATTAGGGATTTCCGTATCTTCTTCTAGATAATCAATCGGCATTCCATCATCTTCGAATTTAGGTAGTTCTTGGCGAGGCATTTGTTTATTAATAGATGATTCTCTTAAAGTGGAATTTAACGAACATTTCCATGGTCGGGTTTACATCCCTGAAGACCTAAAGTTTGTTGAACCATTATGGGAACTTTACATCCTATACAAGGACATTTAGTATGTTCAAATCCAAGAATATGTCCTATTTCATGATTAATCATATAGTGTCTATAATCAGGTAAATTTAACTTACTTTTTTTAGAACCTTTAAACCATCTATCAGAATTTAAATAAACAAGTCTTCCTCCAAGTTCAGCACATGAAAGTTGTTTAGGTAAACCACATTTTTTCTCAATAGTTTCAGGCAAGGATAATCTAATAAGAATATCCTCTCCTTCAATAACATTTTCAAAACTATATCCTTGTTTTCTCCATCCATCAGGGTCATATAAATGTGCCATAATAAAAAAAGCAATTTGTGATGGTTCATAAATTTTATGTTTTTTTACTACTTCGGAGTCAATAATAACTCTACATTTATAATGTTTTTTCATTATTATTTAAAAATAATTTATATGTAAGTTTATAAAATGCCGGAGCAAAAATCAACTTCTCTTCCTGGTCTTGATATGGGAGATTTAGTAAGTCGTGCTGTAAAGTATGCTCTAGAAGGTCTAGCTGTAGCTGTAGCTGCTTATCTTCTTCCGGGCAAAGGTTTAAAAATGTCTGAAATTGGCATGATTGCACTTGTTGCGATGGCTACATTTGCTCTTCTTGATGTATATGCTCCTTCTGTAGGTTCATCTGCTCGCAGTGGTGCAGGTTTCGGTATTGGTGCTCATCTAGTAGGTTTCCCTTAATCAAATGAATTTAGGAAAGAATCTAGAATTAATGAAAACTCTTTACGCTGGAATCCGCGATTTTCAATAAGACATGCAATCACGGATTCTTGATGATAATGAATATCAACTTCAATATCCATAAAATAATTCATATTTTTATAAACACGAATCCACCAAAATGAAGGTCCGCTATTTGATGGAAACATTTGAAAATAAAGATTAGGAAAACGATCACGCATTTCTTGAAGAACTTGAGTAAGATGTTTCATTTGTTGCTGTAGTATCCTATATAAGTTGAAAAGGTAATCCGTTTTCAATTTATATGTAAGATACATAATACTAATAATGTCTAATATTGTAAAAGCAAACTCATTATGGTATAAAATTAATCCTAAACCTTATGAACCTGAACGACAAACTAATGAGATTGTATGGTCCCTAATAAAGAATCCTTCTTTAAGTCAAGAACAAGTTTATAGAAATTATTTTGAAAAACAACGATTTTCGGCAAAAGTTTTATATCCTACATTTCGCAAAGATGGAAGGGTTTAATTTTATGACTGTTATTATTCCTTTAATATTATTATTGGTAGGATATGGTATTTATTTATTAATTACAGGTGTAGCACCAGGATCAAAACTAATAATTGAAGACCCACCTCTACAAAATAATCAAGACCCCCAACAAGCTACATTTATGTTCTTTTATACAACATGGTGTCCTCATTGTAAAAAAGCACAGCAACCATGGTCATCAATGAAAGAATTGTTAAAAACAAGTAAATATACTTATGGAGGAAAAACTATTTTTATGGAAGAAATTAATGCTGATAGTGATAAAGGTAAAACAGCATTATATAAAATTAAAGCATATCCTACATTCAAATTAGAAACTTCAGAAAAAGTTTATGAAATGCAAGGACCACCGTCTACTGCTTCATTCAGGGCATTTTTAACTTCTGCTCTTGGAGAAGAGAAAATCATTCATTAATTTTCCAGAATGATTTAAAATATCTTCAATATTAAAATCATCTAAATTAGAATCTGATGATAATTTTGGATAATCTAATTTAACTAAATATTCAGGTTTATTAATTTTTTTAAATTGTTCTACTGATAAACAATATAATTGTCTCATATAATCTATTGGACTTATTGAATCTAAATTTTCAGAATTAAGTTCCTTAATTGTTTTTTTAGTTAAAACTAAATGTAATCCATCAGAAACTATCATATTTAAATAAGGAACAAACATTCCACCATCAACATATAATTGACCATATAATTCTTGTGGTTTATAAATAAAAGGTAAACAACAAGAACATTTCAAAGCATCCATTAAAAGAACATCTTTTGTAAATATGGTTGGAACACCTTTAGTTATATTTGAAGCTATGATATATAAAGGCATTTTAGCATCACCAATTTTTGTAGTTGTAAGATTAAGATCAAATTCAGTTTTGAAAAACTCATTAATAGTTTCTGAAAATTCATCCATTGTAAATAATCCTTTTGAAGAAAGAGAATTAGTAATATGATTAATATTTGGTTCAGGTATTAATGTATCCCATTTCATATATTTAGAAATAAGTTCTGTTTTTAAAGGTTTTTCAAATGCAACTAAAATACCTATCATAGCACCAATAGAACATCCCCAAACACCATCAGGAAAGTTAAGTTCTTGGTGTTTAGATAATTCATTCAAAGCACCTATATGTAAAATTCCTTTCATACCTCCACCACTTAAAACAAGTTTTTTAAATGGTAAAACCATCTTTACTTAATATAATTAAAGAATGCTTAAAGCTCGTGACGTATGGGATGAACAAGAAGAAAGAAAACAAAATAGAATGGCTGCTATGATACCTGTTATAGCACAAATTCAATCAAAAATAAGAACTCAAGCAATACATAACTCTAATGCTCCATATATAGTATTTGAAGTTCCAACATATGTATTTGGTTATCCTTTATTTTCTTTAAAAGAAGCCTTGGAATATCTTACTACTGCATTTTCAAAAGCAGGTTATTGGGTATGGGTAGTTGAAACTAAATATTTAATGATTTCATGGTTAAAACCAGTAAAAACACGTGACTTAGGTAAACCTATATTAGCAACTAATTATCGTCCACAAGTATATGATCCTTCAACTATTGCATTTATGTCTAGAGATTCAAATACATAAAACGAATTACTATGATTTTAATTAATATTAAATGTCTTACAATACGATCACAAGGTATTTGAAATGCGATATTGATAGGTCATATGGCGATATAGAACCATTGGGATATGAAAAAACAAAGACAGAAGGTGAAATGATTGATTTAGCATGTTTGCATGGATGTAAAGTTATAGTTAAAAATGGTATAAATGGTAAATGGTATTTAAAAGGAAAAACAAAAACACTTGAAAATTTAAAAATTAAAATCAATAAATATGCTGGAAAATCAAGAGATGGAGTATTTCTATTGCTTCTAGAATAATAAGATGCTACGCACAAATGGAAAAGAAAAGTTTTTCATAAGTATGAATGCTGCATTTTTAGCAATCTTTTATACTCTTTTAGGTGTATTTATATCATACATTTTATATTATTTATTTGACGAATATGATGAAAAATGGGAAAAAAGAACTATTAATTATAAAGTCTTAGATGTTTCTGTAGAAATATCTCTTTTGTCTATTATTGCATTTTGGAGTGGTCAATTAATTGAAATATCACCACCTATTTTTCCTGTTCGTAAAGAATTAGATATTTTAGTTGATGGATATATTTCAGGTATATTCTATATATTTGCTGTATTTTTATTTATGGATTCATTAACTGGTAAATTAAAATATTTATTTCATGAATTATTTGAATTACATTTTTCAGAAATATTTCCTAAGCATGGTTCAATAATAGATTTATCTTTATCTTATTCACCTATTGAAAAAACGGAAAAATAAATTTATTAAGAAAATTATCTTAAAATGAGTTGTAAACATAATTTAATCATAGATGAAGGTGAGAGAGTATGTACGATATGTGGAGAAATTCAATCGAAAGTTATAGATGAAGGTGCAGAATGGCGGAATTATGAAGATAATAAAGGAGAAGATCAATGTCGTACAGGATTTGTAACATCTGAACTTCTTCCTGATTCTTCTTATGGCTCTATGGTATCTTTTAAAGGTATTGCAGCAAATAATACAAATCTAAAATCAATTCAAAGATTATCATGCTGGTCTTTGTCTTCAAATAGTCAAAGATCATGGATGGGTATATTTGACGCTATTCAATTATCATGTACACAAGCAGGATTACCAAAAGCTATTATTATGGATGCATGTGGACTTTATAAACATATGGAAGATGCACAAAAAGTTAGAGGAGAAACTCGTCGTTCATTAATGGCTGCATCTGTATTTGTAGCTTGTCGTAATAATAATGCTCCACGTAGTCATGAAGAAATAGCTAAATTGTTCATTGTGAATATTCGTGCTTTATGTAAGGCAATTAGTCAATTTAATCCAACAGAAAATTCAGTTTTACAAACACAAGTAGGATTAGCAGAAAGATTATGTGCTTCATTAAACTTAAATGATTCACAAAGAGATAAAATTTTAGATTATTTATATGAAATTTCTTTGAAATCAGAAGATGAATTCGAACATACACCTAAAACTATTGTTGCAGGTGTAATAGCAAAAGTAATGAATTTAAAATCTAAATCAGATATGAAAATTGTTTCAGATGTTTCAGGTGTTTCAGCATTATCGATACATAAAATTGTAGGAAAGATTTAATTATAATAATTAATTACAAATCCTGTTAATTTAGAATTAGTTAGATGGGCCCTTGGAACAAATGGCAGTGGTTCAGGAGTTGAACTAATAAAAAAATAAATATTTATACCCTTTGTAGTATCAATTAAATTAGGATCTCCATTTTTTCCACCAAGTAAGTTTTGTAAAGTATCTTGTGATGTTATTATATAATTATTTTGTGGTATTATTGTTTGTGTATTTGTAGGAACTGAAATATCATGTGATCCTATAGCAGTTACATTCGGTGTATTAGGTGTAACTCTTCTATGATATGCATAATAACTAATTTTTGAATCATCAGAAGAAAATGTTAATCTAGCATCTGAAACATTAAGTGAATTTAAAACTGAATCTATATTATAAGAAGGCATAAAAAAACTTCCTGGATTAAGTTGTCTAAAAAAAATTTCAGAATAAAAGTTTAAATTAATGTTTTCTATTTGATCTACTCTAGTAATTCCTAATGTTGTCCATATAGAATTATTTATACTAAAAACATTTTGATATGTATTTGTATATGGTGTTGTTATAATAGGTTTTAAAGAAATTGGATTAGCGTATAAATTATATGTTTGAGGATTTGATTGTGGTTTCTTAAATACAAGTTTTTTCTGATATAAAAATCCAACTAAATTATTATAAGAAGTAACTAATTGTGGTAACGTAGTTGTAATAGGATCTAAAATAGGAACTGTTAGTGTTTGCTCTAATTTTGGAACCCAACCTATTAAATCAGTTGCACCAGGAGGATTTGTTCCAATAAATGGTTGCCATAATAAAGTATTTTTTTCTGCCCAAATATATGTTTCTTGTTTACCATTTAAATCAGGTAATGTAATATATTGTGCTCCTAAAGATCCTGTTTCATTACCATCTCCATTTATAGTAATATTACTATCTTTAGTAGTGATATTCCTCATACCAACTAAATCTATTGCACTAGTAGGTCCAGTAGGACCCTGAACAATTGATTGTTGAAATATATTATTTAAATAGTTTGGTGAAAACGAATTTGCCATTTTTATATTAATGGTAAAGAATATGGAGCCGCTATTTGACACAACCTCAAAGACAATGGGAGAAAAGTATACTTTGTTCCCCATTTCTCCTAAAGAACAAGGTCTAATGAAACTTTATAAAAAATCTGTTGCAGTATTCTGGATTCCTGAAGAAATTGATTTCTCAAAAGATAAAGAAGATTGGAATAAATTATCAGACCCAGAAAAATATTTCATTTCACAAGTTCTAGCATTCTTTGCTGGTAGTGATGGAATTGTTCAAGAAAATCTTGCTACTAGATTTCAAAAAGAAATTAGTTCTCCTGTTGCTCGTCTATTCTATGGATTTCAAAATGCGATGGAAGGTATTCATTCTGAAACTTATTCTCTTCTAATTGACCAATATATTAAAGACCCTGAAGAACAAAAGAAATTGTTTCGTGCAATTGATCTAAGTCCGTGTATTCAAAAGAAAGCTAGGTGGGCACTAAAATTTATTGATTCACCTGAATCTTATGCTACTCGTCTAGTAGGATTTGCATGCGTTGAAGGTATTTTCTTTAGTGGTTCATTTTGTGCTATTTATTGGTTAAAGAAACGTGGTTTACTTCCTGGTCTTACATTTTCAAATGAATTAATTTCAAGAGATGAAGGTTTGCATACAGAATTTGCTGTTGCTCTTTATCATCTTTTGGAAAATAAACTTTCTCGTGAAGAAATTCAAGATATTATTGTAGAAGCTGTTAAAATTGAAACTGAATTTATTTGTGAAGCATTACCTTGTTCATTAATTGGAATGAATGCACGAGATATGACTCAATACATTCAATTCGTTGCTGATCGGCTAGCTCTTCAATTAGGTATTCCTAAAATCTTTAGTGCTCAAAATCCATTTGATTTTATGGAATTAATTTCTTTGGAAGGTAAAACTAATTTCTTTGAAAAGAAAGTTTCAGAATATTCTAAACCTATGAACGCCGATACGTCCGTCCGTTTCGACGACGACGACTTTTAGGTTTACGTTTCTTTGTTTTCCTACCTTTTCCAGCAATGCCTTTTTTCCCTATTTCTTCCTTTTGTTCTGCTGTAAGTTTAGCTTTAATAGATTTAGGTGGTCTTCCTGTTCTTGGTAGTGGTACTGGTGATGGTGGCTGTGGTGTTCTTGATGGGGGTGAATCATACACACCAACTGGAATTGGAGGACTATTTCCATCTCCATCTTCATCAAAGAAACCAGACATTTAATATTTACGAACATAAAAGATTCGTTTAAAGCAAAAAAGAAAGAACTTAATAAAGAATTAAAATGGAACTTACATATGTTACAATTATTGTGTTGGCGTCAATGATTTTTGTTCTTGCTGGTATGGTTGGTTATTTATACTGGCAGCAAACTCGTATGCTTCAACATATGCAATCTATTTCAAGCTTTATGGCTAGTCAATTTACTCAACATTCTGAGGAACATCATCATGAAGATGAAGATGAACAAGATGTAGAATCTCAACCTCTTCCTGAACCTGAACATAAAGTTCAACCTGAACCTGAATCAGAAGATGATGATAGATTATCAGTAGAAGATAAAGTTGAACTTGTTGAAGGTCCTCCTAAAGAAGAAGTAGATGTAGATGATCTGCAATCTAAAACTGCTACTCAATTAAAAGAACTTCTTACTAAAAAAGGTATTCCATTTGGAAAGCGTGATTCTAAACCTATGCTTCTACAACTTCTAAAAGCAATTGCTTAAATTAGCGTTATCTATAAGCTAAATAATTAAACGTTGAAAAATAATGGATATATTATTTTTCATCGGATTTACATGTATTCAAATAATAATTTACTTTTTATTAAGAGATCATTTAAATTTAAAACAAAAATCATGGATATTTTTATTAGGTGCTTCATTATTATTTGTTTTAGGATCAATACCAATTCTAATAAATTTCTTTAAAAGTATTTCAACAAATACATATAAAGAATATTTTCAAGATTTGTATAATAACGAATCTTCAATACATAGAACAATAACATTATGGTTTATGTCTTCTTTATTTTTAGATTGTATCATTGGAATGGTTGATTATCCTAAATTATTTGATTGGACACATCATATATTTTATATTTTTAATGCTTTATTTGCTTTGTATCATAAAGGTACATCATTAGCATTTGTAATGAGTCCTATTGAAATACCAACATTAATATTTTCTATTGGAACAATGTTTCCAAATTTACGATCTAATTTATTATTTGGAATAACTATGTTTTTATTTAGGATTTTATATGAAGTTATTTTATATATTTATTTAATGGCTACACCTGATATGCCAAAAATATATATTTCTTCTGCCTTTTTTCCAACTATTATTTTACATATAAATTGGATTTATAAATGGTTAATAAAGAATGTATTTTAAAAAGTATATTTTACAAAAGTATCATTATTATATGAATATGAAAAAAGAGGAGATGGGTCAGTTATTCCATCAGTAATGTTATATTCAAGTAATTGATGTGACTTCTTATATTTTTCAAGAAATTTCATTCCAGTTTCAAAATTTATACATATACGAATATCTTCAAGTTCATTCCCATATAATAAACATAATATAAACACTCTCATTATTTATAATTAAGTTCAATTAATCTAAATCCACCAATCAACAAATAGTCCATTTAGACGTTTCGTAATTTTTGAATCAGGAAATAGAACTTGAAGACTTTTAAGAATTTCATGTTGTTGTCGTTGACTTAGTGCTTCCCTTGAATACCACATATATTGAGTTTTACCTTTACTTGCTAGATCTAGAATAACATCTTTAACTTCATCAATTGCAGTAGAAATATAAGCATCTTCACGCCTCTTCTTCTCTGTGTTGTAAAGCGAATATAGATAATCACGTGTGTACATCTTAACTTTCTCTTTGTAATCTACATATTATCCGTTTTGAATAAATAATGAAACTAATTTCTTTTGATGTAGGATTAAGAAATTTAGCTTTTTGTATTATGGAAGGAACATCACGAAAAAATCTCAAAATTTTAAATTGGGATTTAATTGATGTTATGGCAGAAGGATCAGAAGCAGGTATAAAAAATTGTTTTAAATGTAAAAAAGTTGCTTCATGGACATGGCAAGATAAATTTGCGTGTAGATTACATAAAGGAAAATCGCAAACTAAATCTGCTTTAGGTAAAAAAACTATTGAACAATTAAAAAAAGAATCAGAACAAGAATTTAAAACTAAAAAAGAACATGTAAATTATATTTATTCTAAAAATCCTATTTGGAAAAGATGTGTTAAATCATGTAAAGCAGGGTCAGTTGTAGATTTAGCGCCATTAATTTCTACTGCATTAACATCCAGAACTTCTATATGGAATGGGGCAACAAAAGTTATATTTGAACAGCAACCTGATAAAAGAATGTTAGCAGTTCAAGGAATGATGCACATGTGGTTTGTATGTCATGGATATGAAGTTAAAGGAATTTCTGCAACACATAAATTAACAAATATAACTACTTTAGAAGATTCAACTAAATCATATAAAGGTAGAAAGAAAACAGGTATTATTCATGCATCTACATTATGTCCAACAGAAGAATGGAAAACTTATCTTTTGAAACATCCTAAAAAAGATGATTTAGCTGATGCTTTTTTACAAGGTCTTTGGTTTATGGAAAATGGAAAATAAAAACAACTTTATTAAAATAATTAATGTTTGTTGGTATATTAGAGTTAAATTCTTCCATAACATATGGAAGGTCATCAAGAAATATTACAAAATATTTGTTTCGTCCATTTGATAAAACTTTAGGATTATGTGTAGTTGGATGTTCAAGAACTGATAGAACTTCTAATATTCTTGCCTTAATAACGGTAGAAAATTGGGAGAAAACAAAATTAACAAATGGAATTTTAGTAGAAATTATTGGAAATTGTGGAGATAAAATAGCAGAAGAGAATGCTTTATTATATCATTATGCTATTAGACCATGGAAAAAGTTTAAAGAAATTATAAATATTCCTGAATTTAAAGATGATAATTTTATTAGTGGTTATTCATTTAATGTTGATCCAGAAGGATGTTTAGATATTGATGATACAATTTTACTAGGTGAAGATGGTTATATTTATATTGTTATTGCAGATGTATATTCGTGGATAAATAATAATGAAAAATGTTTTGAACTAGCATCTAAAGTTGGACAAACTTTATACAAAGATGGAAAAATTATTGCTCCATTACTACCTTTTCAAGAAGAAGTTTCACTTTTACCTGGAAAAAAACGTAGAGGAATTGCATTAAAATTTAAATGGAATAATGAAATAACAGATATTTCATTCACAAAAATTACATTTATAAATAATGAATCATTTACATATGAAAGTATTTATAAATCAAAATTTTCAAACTTACTTAAAGATATTGCATCATATCTTGCACAAAAAAATATTACTGATTCACACGAATGGATTGAACAATTAATGATTTTCTATAATTGTGAAGCAGCTAAAATCTTATTAAAAAAACAAAAAGGTTATTTAAGAGCACAAGAATCACCTGATAAACTAGAGACATTTAAAAAATATGGAGTAGATTTAGAAATTTTATCAAATAAATCTGCAAAGTATGTTATTCCATCAAATGATGCAATACATTATGGATTACAAAAGTTATATTGCCATGCTACTTCACCTATTAGAAGATTTGTTGATATTATAAATCAAATGAATTTAGTTGAAGATAAAGAATTTGATTGTGATATTGATATATTAAATAAAAGATCAACACAAACAAAGAAATATGAACGAGATTTATTCTTTCTTCGTAAAATTATAGAACCAACGAGAATAACTTATGGTACTATATTAACTGATCATCGTATATGGATACCTGAATGGAAAAAAATCATTACATGTAAAAATACTTCAAATGTTGGAACATATGGTAAAGTTATTTATTCTGTTGATATGAATCAATCATCATGGAAAAGTCGTCTTGTATTTAGATTTGAAGATATAAACTATCAGGAATAATTATTTCACGAACTAAAATATTTTTCATATCTTTCATTTTTTCAATAATTTCAACATCTTGTGAAATTCTTGCTAAATTTGTCCATTCATCAACTAAATTATTTAATTTCAAAATATTTTTTACAAGAGTTCCTTCATTAATATTATAATTTTCACATATGTTTTTAGAAGTTTCACCTTCAATCCAATCTTTAATTAAATCACACCAAAACAATGAAATTTTTTGTTCAGAATATGTATCATATTGTGATAATTTTAATTCATATTGTTGTAATTCATAAGTAGGATGAGTAGGAAGAATTAAATAAGAAACATCTTCAAACCCATCAGTTTCTAAGAAAATACTTAAGAAAATAGTAATTTCTTCTGCTGAATATTTATGAAATAATTTTTTATTATAAGCATAAGACATTAATAAAGGATTACCTTCATAAATTTCTGCTGCTAAAGTTCCCATCATTGTTAAAGAATCATTTAAAATATATCCAGTTTTTTCAAGAATTTTATATTTATGTTTAATTTCAGAAGGAAGTTCTTTTAATTTTTCAATTTCTTCTTTCATTAATTCAATAGTTTTTAATGAAGATTCTAGAAGTTTATAATTATTTAGAATATTTTTCCATTTAGGATGTAAGTGAGAATTATTCCATTGAGAAAGTAATCTTTGTTTTTCTTTAGATTGTTCCATATTAATAATTTTTTGATATTCTTTACATTCTAGAAGTTCAGATTCTGGAATTTGAGGAAGTTCTTTTATAGTTTTTTCAATATCTTTTTCTAAATTAGAAATATCCCATAATCTTTCTTGTTTCCAATAAGTTTTATCTAAAATATCTTTACGAGAATGAATTTGTTGAAGAATATAAGAATAAGTAAATTTTAATTGTGAAGTTACAGAAGGTTTTAATCCAGTCATCATAGCTTTCATTTCAGCAAGAGGTTCAGGTTCACGAATAGGAAGATAAATAACAATACCTTCTGTATCTTTACCTCTACGTCCTGCACGGCCAGCCATTTGAGTATATTCATCAGGTCTTAGCATACGGAAATATCCTGAATCTGATTGTTTACGAAATGATGTAAATACAACAGTTTTAGTAGGCATATTTAATCCAACTGCAAATGTCTCAGTAGCAAATAATACTTTTACAAGTCCCATACCAAATAAAATCTCAGTGATTTCTTTTAGAATAGGAAGAACACCACTATGATGAAATCCAATACCTTTTTCTAATAAAGGTAATAAATCAAAGTATTGAGAAGATACTAAAACATCTTTAAATTTATGTAATTTAAAACTAATAATATGTTTAACATTAGCAGTTTCTGATGATGTTAATAAAGTAGTTGAAATTTTATTAGCATATTCACAAGACATTTTTCTTGAAAGAACAAAGAACAAGGCAGGTAATTTTTCTGTACGTTCTAGTTCTAAAACAAGTTCATTTGCTTTATGAAGAAATGAATTATCTTTAAAATCTCGTTTTACAACTTTATCAGAATCTTTTTGAGAAACTTTTTCTTTATGTTTTTTCTTTTTTTGTTCAGTTTCATAATAATTTTGAACATATTTTAAATATTCAGATGAATCAAATTTATCTTCATGATTCATTAAAATTTTCCCATTTTCTAATTTATGAATTAGTGGAACATTTCTATATTCTGTAGAAATTAAATGAATAGGTTTTTGTTTTAAATTACCTAACCACTCAGCAAAAGGTTCAGGTTTATAAATCGTTGCTGAAAGAAGAACTAAATTAATTTCTGAAGGAACAAGAACAAAACATTCTTCCCAAATTTTTCCACGAGCAGGATCATTAATATAATGAACTTCATCAAATATAATTGCATCTACATTATCTAGGGACAAGGATGCAGTAATACCAATATGTTCAGTTGTAGTTCCTTGTTTAAATAAAAGATTTCTTAGAATTTCAGTAGTCATAACAACAATATCAGCATTAGGACAAAATTTAATATCACCAGTCATAATTCCAACAGATGGATGAATTTTTTTAAGATCATGGAATTTTTGATTACTCAGAGATTTAATTGGAGTTGTATATAAAATACGTTTTTGTTTCTTTAAAGAATGTAGAATTTGATATTCGCCAACAAGAGTTTTTCCTGTACCAGTTTTAGCAGTAACAAGAACATTTTCATTTTGGGATATAGCATGTGCAGCAAATACTTGAAAAGGATCCATTGGAAACCCAAATGGATTCTCTACAAGCGGTAAAGGTGATTTAAGGTCAATAAGTTTAAGCATTACTTTGATTTAAAACAAAAAAAATAAAATCCATTTTAAATGCGCGTTGTAGTTTTAAGAACTGAGTAATTCTAACAAGTAAATATGGACGCTATTTTTGGTGCTGATTTATTAACAAATCCTAAAATTGCTCAATCTGAGCAAGTAAATTTAAATCTTCCTGAACTTTCAAGTATAGATTTACCTGATTTTAATTCTGGACCTAGTGAAGAACCTAAATTAATGCCTTCATTAACTTCTGTTGGTGAACTAAGAAGTTCATCAGGATTAGAAAATTTAAATGCTGAACCTTTTTTAAATTTTGGTTCATCATCATCTAAAAAAATGTCTGAAGAGAATACTTTGAAAGAGAAGTATGAAATGCTAAGAAAATTTGAACGCATGCAAAAACTTGGTGTTCCTTTACGTAAAAGATTTACCCTAGATTCACCAATTGAAGAAATGCGTATTGAACTTGATTTCATTCGTCGTGAGAAAGCTATGGATCAAACAATTAAACAATTCTGTGATTGGTATATTACTGGTATGTCTGCAATGGAATGGGGTTCTAAAAATATTGCATTTTTGAAAGCGTTTGGATTAAATTTAGAAGGTTTATCTGAATCAGCACAAATGAATGTTGGTGATATGGAAGAAGATTTTGAAGAATTATATGATCTTTATGGTGATAATTTAAAAATGCATCCTTTAGTTCGTATTCCTCTAAGAACATGTATGATGGTATACATGGTTCATTTAACTAATCAAATGACTATGAAATCACCTGTTCCTAATATAGATCAAATTCTAAAGACAAATCCTGATATTGCAAGGCAATTAGCTACTGCTGCAATGCAACAACAAACTGCAACTATGCGTGGAAACCCTGTAGCTCCTCCTCAAGCTGCACCTAATAATCCTTTAGCTGGTCTAACAAGTTTTATGAGTAGTATGGTACCTCCTCCTCCTCAACAAACTAGTGTAAGACCTCCTCCACCTACAAATATTAAATCTCCTGTAAAACTTCCTTCAAGACCTGCACAACCTCCCCCTATTCTAAAACCTTCACCTCCTCCAATGAGAGAAATGACTGCTCCTGTAAGTATTGATGACCTTCTTAAAACTGTAAATTCTAATGCAGAAACTAAAAAAGTAGCAACTTCTCAAAGAAAAGGTGGTTCAACAGGTAAGAATAGCGTAAGTATTAAACTTTAATTTAAATATAATTGATTAAATATTATTAATGAGTCATCATCCACCTAAAACTCTTGTGAAATCGCGTGAAAATCTACAAGCGATTTCAAAATCTAAAAATAAAACTGGTTCACATTATTATTCAGAAATAATGAAATATGAACAGTTTGATAAATGTTTATTAGTCATTTGGGATGAGATAAAAAGATCAATTCCAGGAGGATCAACAAAACATATTATTAACTTACATGCAACTAATTATTTTCCTCAGAATCATGGAGGTAATATGGTTAATCTTACAAGCGAAATAGTATCTGAATTTATTGAAATTCTAAAAAAAGAATATCCTGGAATTGATTTTACTTATAAAGAAACTGCTGGATATGATGGAAAAATTATAGAAAGAATTATTATTATGGATTGGAGTTAAAACGGATTTGTTTTTATTTATTAACGAAATAAGTATGAATATATTCTTTCTGGATTACGACCCTAAAAAATGCGCACAATATCATCTTGATAAACACGTTGTCAAGATGATAGTGGAAACAGCACAAATGCTTTATTCAGTTCATTGGTTTCTTGAATTAACATTACCTTCCACTGCTTATAAAAAAGCACACATAAATCATCCTTGCTCTATTTGGGCAAGAACTTCTCTTGAAAATTATATTTGGTTATGTAAATTAGGTATTGAGTTATGTAAAGAATATACTTTTAGATATGGAAAAATTCATAAAACACAACAACATATTGAATGGTTACAAATAAATATTCCTTTGCTTCCACCATTAGGAATAACTAATCCTGCTCAAGCTATGCCTCAAGAATATAAAGATGAAGATCCTATTCAAGCATATAAAAACTTTTATATAAAAAATAAAATGGAAATACGCGGAATTACTAGATATACTAAACGACCAATTCCTATATGGATTACTAACTTGTAAGAAGTTCTTCTTTTTTAGATTCTTCTTCATCTTCATCATCTTTTCGATTAATAAAATAATCTAAGAAAAGTTCATTCCATTTAGGTTTATGCGTCCATTCATAAACACCTTCATTATTAATAAAAAGTAATTCTTTAATATCTTGATTAATAAATAACATTTCATGTCTTTGTGAATATTGTCTATTTAGACGTGAACCATGATATAGGTGATATACATCAACACCTTTCAAATAAGTTATTTTTGGATTAGGTTTATTATAAAAATTAATATATTCAGTATGAAGAGGTTTAGGAAGAGACCTAAATTTTAAAGGAAGAGTTTTATTTAACCATTTTGCAGAAGAAAGTGTATCACCACTACCAGAAACAGCCCAATCAAAAAATCCTACATCATTATAATATTCTCTACGAAATGCCCATGCAAATCCAGGATGATATTTAAAATTAAATACTTCTTCTTCCATAAATAAAACTGATTTTCTAGATAATTCTTTTTCTGTATTTTTACTGTTCATCCAATGTGCATTTTCAAACATTTGGACTACATCATAACTATCTAATAATCTTGAAGTTTGATAATACCAATTTACATTATCATAAAATAAATCTGTATCCATAAAAGCAATTTTCTTATATTTTTCAGGAACTCGTTGCTCTAATAATCTACATAAATTTTCTTTATGAAACATGTAGGAATGGCCATAAACATGATAAGCATCAGGAATTTCAGGTTCTCTATCATTAAATACTAATTCTAATGTAAAAATTGGAAGATTAAAGGGTTCCAATTTTTTCACCATCGTAAAATAATTTGATATAATTTTTTTAGATTTAGCAGGATTAAAAATAACTAAACAAATAGCTAAATCTTTAGATTGACAGATTCCCATTATTTTAAGTAAATAATTCTTTATGGTCTTTATCATACGCAGGAGCATCAACATCTGTTAAACCTGCACTTTTTCTTAATTTTTTATCAGGATTAGCTAAACCTTCTCTGGCCATAGGTGATCCTCTTAAGAATCCACTAGCTAAAACTACAAATCCTGCTGTTAATAAAATAGATACAACTAAATCACGAGTTCCAACAAAACATACAGCAAAAATAGTTAGACGTCGAATTAATATATTATTAGAATATTCTTCTTCTGAATCCGAAAATTCATGAACTACATATCTGCTGCCTACATTTAGTAATAACATCATCATACCAATAACAAATGGACTTTTAGCAAGAGCATCAATTTGTTCTAACATTATTTAAAAGCTAGCAAAAGTTTCCTGGGCTTGTGTATGTACAGGTTTAGGGGGTGTAACTTCAGGAAGTTTAGAAGGAGGAGGTGTTCCTTTTTTCTGAGCAATAGAAGGTAGACGCATCTTTTCACCAGGCATAGAAGCACCTACAATTCCCTGTAATGCAGGTTTAGCTACACCTTCTGCAGTAGGTTGTTTAGGCGCTTCAAGTTTGGTTTCATTAGTCATATATTCACTTACATTTTTCGTAGTCATTACATATGCAATAGCAAGGAAAACGCCTACAACAAGACTTTTAGAAACAAAAACATATAAAATTCCACCTAAGGCAAGGGCATGGCCGACAGGGGATTCAAATAGAGATTGTAAAAATAGAGGGACGGGGTGGGTAAAGAAAGCAATATAAACTATAACTAATCCAACAAGGACTAATTCAAGTTGTGTGAGATTCATTTACTAATTCCTTTGTTTTTTTATTGTCTATGAAACAACTGTAGAGGATGGCAAGTATAGAAGAAGTATGGGGAGCACCTTTTCCTAAAAAACATCACAATATGGCCTCAAAATATGGAGCAAAAGAAGAAGTTCGTGATCCAGAAAAAGAAGGTCGAGTTCATCCTACTCCAATTCATAGAACAACAGCCGCAATACAAAAACATAAGAAAACTATAGATGATTTATCCAAATCTATGCCTTTTGCTAATTCAGATGAAGATATGGAATCTAATTTCCATCCTGCTAGAGTCGAATCTAATAAAGAACATATGACTGATTTTTCATCTACTAAAAAAGGTTATACTAAACCATTTTATCCTTCAGATGGTGGATTTGATTTTGCTTATGCTCCTTCAACATTCCAAGAATCATCATATGATTTAAAATTAAATAGAATTCTTCATATGATAGAGCAAAATAAAACTGGTTATGAAACAGGTTCTTCGCAAGATATGATGTTATATATTTTTACTGGTGTATTCTTCTTATTTACCCTAGATACATTTGTAAATTTGGGTAGAAAAATGCGTTAATGAAAAACGGATTATGTTTTTTGATATCGTATGAAGAATACGGCAAACAAGATGCAGATGGTTGATAAAGTTCTCAAGGACGCCAATCGCAACAACACACTCATTTATTTTGGGGTTCATCCTGACGGTTATATTGTTGATCGTCGTGATAAACACAACGTTTCAATCTGCAACAAACCTTATTTCTTTCTTAAACAAGAAGTTGAGGCTGGATTTACACCAAAGAATGTACGCCGTCTATCAAAAGATGGTTGGTTGCGTCATCTAACTCTAACGGCAGATGGACGTTACTATGATTATATTATCCATAAATACTTTGATAGTATCTTTGATTGGGTTGAAACTTGTGGTTGTGATATTACCGATGTTCTTTTCGGCCAAAATCATACTTATAAACCAAATGGTCAACTAATGTGTGTTGGTCTTCTTGATCTTCTTTGGTATATTCATGGCGAATACAGTTGGGAATATTATGGAGTTTATAAGGATGAGGAATCTGAGTATGAAGAGGAGGAATCTGAATATGAAGAGGAGGAATCTGATGATGAGATGCCTCCTCTTGTTCCTATTGAAGTAGTAGTTCCTCAACCTGCTCCTCCTCGTGGACTAACATCATTTGAAAAAATTATTATTGCTCTATGGCTTCTAAGTCTTCTAAATGTACTTATTACTAACCATGAAGTTGGTTATGATCTTCACCAATTTTATCTAGACGCCACGCTCACTAATTCTACTTTCTAAAGAAGAAAAGTCATCAAATACATTATCTAAATATTCAATCTCAAAACTTAAAGAAAAATTAATTTTTTTGTAATTATCTTCATCTGGTTGTGGACTATTAGGTTGAGAAGTATAAGGTATATTACCATCACTAGTCCAATAAATAAATCCTTGATTACCTTGTTGATTATGTAATCTAGTTCTAATATGCATTCTATCTAATTTTCCAATAGGAGGAGTATATCTTGAAATATTATCTTGTGCGGAATGATCATTATATTCTATAAATCCTCCACTATTAGTTTGGGTAGCAGGAATTTTTGCAAAATAACCATCAGGAAAAGAAGAACGATTTCCTGCTACAGCACATTCATCAGTTTTGTTTAATCCTTCAATATCAATTAAAAAATAAAAAACATTGTCTGTAGATAAAATTTGTGAATCGCTATTCCACGCTGTAGATAAAATATTTTGTCCGTTAGAATAAGAATGTGTTAATGCACCACCTTGTCCCTCACTAAATAATAAAGGAAATTCAGCCGCCATTAATCGAATAGAAACTACATTTTCATAAACTCTAGGTAAATAAACTACAAAATCACCATTTGTAAAATATTTTACCAAATCTCTATCAGCTGAATCAATCATAAATGTTTTTTTTACACTTCTTAATTGTTTAACAGGTCTAGAGGCGGAGACGAACGTCCCATTATAATCAAAAACCTTATTCATCTTTTATTTAATCTACGAAGGAAGTTTTTAAGTAGAAGTAACTTTCATCCCTGAAATTAAATTTACTAAATCATCTTCTTCACTTGTAACATTATGATAATCAACTACAAACTTTAGATAATTATTTAGATTATAATATAGACTAATATTGAATGTTCCATATTTTTTTAGTTGCTCGCATAAACAATTCAAGAAAGTTTCAATTCCTGCTAGTTTAATACGAAGTTCACTATCATCATCATCAGGATAAAGTCTTGTATAATTAGAACACCAATCTCTATATTGTTGAATTATTTCTGAATGTTCTTTTATCCATTCAGGAGTAATTCTATTATATTGAATATCAGACATTGTTGAATTTAGACGACAATAGTTTTTATATTTCTCTTCTTCAGTAAATTCACTAAACGTTTCCTTCTCTTCCTCCATTTTTGCAGTTCTAATTATAATTTTTAAAGATTTAAATCCATTTTTAATATTTGACCATAGAACTAAGAACCCAAATACTTAATGCAGCACCAACTTGCGCAATCATATACTGGAGTGCTTTAGTTTTACCTATTTTTCCTGAAGCAAGAGCCCATGCAGTCACTGCAGGATTAAAATGCCCACCTGATACTTTCCCACCAAATGCAATAGCAATTGCAAGAGCAGCAACAATTAATACAGGTGTTCCAGTAAAAGAGATAGTTCCAATTAAAAGAGATGTTCCTAGAAATTCAACTAAAGCGGCATCTAACATTCTTTTATTATAATAAGGATGAAATATTTAGTTGTTAAAGGATGGCTAGGATTTGGTGATAGATTAGAATCTTTAAAAATGGCAGTTAAATATGCTCTTGATAATAATTTACAAATTTATGTTGATTGGACTGATAGATATATTAGACACACAGATGAATCATTTTATACATATTTTAATTTAATTAATATGCCTACTTTAAATTCTTTGAATGATATTCCAGCAGATGCTACTTATTATCCTTCTTATTGGAAAGATAATATTCATCAACCTTTTACAGATGAATTATATACAAAAAGAATAGAACTTAAATTAGATATAGGTATATTAAATGAAAAAAAGAAATTTAATGCAGATGTTATAGTTTTATCTTGTTTTGGAATGAGAACTATTTTTGACAACTCTAGTTTTTTTGCTGATGTTTTTAGAGTTATAAATCCTAAAATTACTGAAGAAGTTTTAATTAGACAACAACAATATAATCTTAAAAGTTCTATAGGTATACATATTCGGGGAACTGATCGTATAACATATAAAAATAATAAAGGTCGTCAATTGCCTATACAATATTTATCTTTAAATGTATTTACATATGGGAAAAATAAACAACAAATTGTTGTATCAGATGATAGTGAAAGTTCAAAAATATGGAAAAATATGAGTCCTAATGCTATTATATTAACTTCATTATCATTACAAATTTCACATAAAGGTGCCTTACATGAAATTTCTCCTGAAAAATTAGAAATATCTAAAAATGATTTAAATATTGATATGTTAGTAGACTTTTTTACTCTTTCTTCATGTGAACAAGTTTTTACAACTTATAAAGATAGTAGATTTGCTCAAGAATCTATAAGATTACATCCACATATAAATGAAATTTTAGGTATTTCATCTCCTAGTCCTAGTCCTAAACCTATTCCAAAAATTCAAAAACCTATAATAATTGATTCACCACCACAAAAAGGATTTAAATTAAGAAATGGTAGATTTAAAATGGATATATAAATTCAAAATATAAGAATAGTATGTTGACTTTAGAAGGTTATAAAATAGCAAAAAAAGATATTTCTAATTTAAATCATATGAAATCTTTACTAAATGTAAGACCTTATATTCCTTCTGTATTTGTGAAACCTCAATATGTAAAGAAATATCCTGTATATAAAGAAGATTCTGAATTCTTATATGTTCCTAAACATTTTGGAATTCAGCATTTTGGTCCATTGAAATCATCTTTGCGTAATATTACAAAGCAGAATGAATCTAATTGGGAATTTAATGGAAGCATTAGAACTAACCAAGAAGAGGTTATTAAATCTTTTCTCTGCCCTGAACCTAGAGATGGAATTATCTCCCTCCAAACAGGAGGAGGTAAAACAGTCTGTGCTCTCTTCATCGCCTCCAAATTACGAGTCCCAACAATCATCCTCGTACACAACACTTTCCTCAGAGATCAATGGATTGATAGAATTCGAGCATTCCTCCCCAAAGCAAGAATTGGATCTATCCAAGGAGACAAAATAGATATTAAAGAAAAAGATATTGTTGTTGCTATGCTTCAAAGTATTTCTTTAAAAGATTATTCTACAGAAGTATTTGAAAATTTTGGACTTCTTATTGTTGATGAATGTCATCATATTGCATCTGAATCATTCTCACAAGCTATTCCAAAATTAACTTGTCAATATATGCTTGGTTTATCTGCTACGCCTGAACGTAAAGATAAATTAATGCATGTAATAAATTGGTTTCTTGGTCCAATTCTATATAAATCAGATACATCTGATAAAAAAGATGAAAATGTTAAAGTTGAAGTATATGAATTTGAACCTGATAATGAAGAATTTAATACAATTATTTATAATTCTCAAGGTGTTATGTTCACATCATTAATGGTTAATAAATTAGTAGAATTTCAAGAACGTAATAAATTCCTTGTAGAAATTTTATTAGATGTTATTGAAGATAAACGACAACTCTTAGTTTTATCTGATAGAGTAGATCATTTAAAAACTTTATTTGAATTATTTCCTTCAGAAATTCAAGAACAAGCATGTATTCTTGGTCGTGAAGTTAAATCTGAACAAAGAACTATTTGGTGTTCAACTAAGAAAGTCTTACTTGCAACGTATCAAATGTGTAAAGAAGGATTTGATGTTGCTACTTTAAATACTCTTATTATCGCAACACCAAGACCTGATGTAGATCAAATTGTTGGGAGAATTCTAAGAACTGAAAAAGTTGGAAGAGAAATAAATCCATTAATTATTGATATTGTGGATTCAACATTTCGTAGACAATTTCAATCAAGATTATCTCTTTATAATTCAAGAAATTATAAAGTTGAAAAAATGAAACTTATTTAGAAGAACGACGGCGTTTACTTTTCTTTAATTTTTTAGTTTTTCTTCGTTTATTACCTCCTGCTGCCGCTGCTGCTGCAGGTGCTAAATAAGGTGCCGGTAATGGAATTTGAGCAGGATAAGGACGA
>Ga0102828_1000033_pt1 | contig 25755 bp, 27 predicted proteins | sample ColrivemetaGS541_FD_78196 | JGI IMG/M metagenome (GOLD analysis project Ga0102828, IMG submission 78196) | Estuarine microbial communities from the Columbia River estuary - Freshwater metaG S.541 | ecosystem: Environmental > Aquatic > Marine > Intertidal zone > Estuary | place: USA: Columbia...
AAAGACGTTCTGCTAAAAAGCGATCATCTAAAAAGAAGTCTTCTGCTAAAAAGCGATCTGTTAAAAGACGTTCTGCTAAAAAGCGATCATCTAAAAAGAAGTCTTCTGCTAAAAAGCGATCTGGAAAGAAACGATCATATAAGAAGAAATCTGCTGGAAAAGCTTAAATTACATTAAATCTAATTTTACTAAAACAAATAATAAAAAGATAATATAAGAATTTAAAAATAAACATTTAATATAAGTAAGTGTTTATTTTTAAATTATGAAAGTTTTTGCTAGAAAAGCAACTGCTTTAAAATATTTAAAAAACGATATGCTATTATGTAATGATAATATTACAAAATATTTTATTTTAAAAGATTTTAATGATTTTAAAAGTTTAATAGAGACAAAGGAAAATCCAAATTATTATGAATTTATAAATGATAAACGCCCATTTAATTTTTTTATGGATATAGAAATATATAAAGATAAGGCTTTAGATGAATATATAAATCATGAAATAATTATAAAGGATATATGTGAGAAAATGGATTGTTTTATAGGTGATTTATATAAACAGAGTAACGTTAAAAAGATTATATTAGAATCACATTTAGAAGATGTAAAACGATCATATCATATAATTTTTAGAATTTTTAATGAAAATAAACCTATTTATTTTAAAAATGTACGCGGATTTAAACGTATAATAAGTGATTTATTTAATGAATTAGTAGAAAAAAAAATAATAGATACGTCAGTATATAGAGAAGGTTTGTTTAGAACATATTTAAGTTCAAAGAATAATGAAATTAGACCATTAGTTAAATCAAAATTATCTTTAGATTTAGATTTAGATTTTTTAGAAACATTTGTTGGACATGTTCCAGGTATAGACAAACAATTACTTGTAGATACTGCATCTATAAAAATAAATAAAAAGAAAAAGTCTTTAATCAAAAATAAAGGTAAAGAAGAATTTAAACAAGAAGAATTTAATCAAGAAGAATTTAAACAAGACGACAACGACAAAGATATAGTGTTTCCGGTACAGGATACGTTATCAGAACAAGATATAAATATAATTAAACAATTTATAAGGAAATATTATAGAACAAAATCACAGGATGTTAGAGATATTATAATAGATAAAAGGTTAAATTGTATTATAGTTGCGCTGGATGATACATATTGTTATAATATAGATAGAGAGCATAAAACAAATCATCAGTATATAGTTATAGATACATATAGTGCAAAACAAAAATGTCACGATATGGATTGTCAAAATTATAAACATAATGAAATAAAAATAAAAGAATTTCCAAAGGAATTAAATGAAATTATATTGAAATGTTTACGAGTTAATAAAACTGAACAAGAATTAATTCAAAGGGGTATTGAAGAATGTAAAAATTATATTGTAGAAAATTTTGATAAGGGTACTCCTAATATACAATTTGATAAAAATGAGATGGTTTTTAAAGGAGATGTCACAAAAGAAACGGTTTTAAAATTGATAGGAAAATGTCCAGAATGTCATGTAGAACATCAGATAAGTGATAATGGTTATTGTTTAAGATGTAAAATTTGTAATAGTGTTTTCCCTAAAAATACGTTAATACCAATAGATGACAAATATAAACATTTAAATTCTTTTTTTATGAATTACAATCAATTAGTAAATAATGGTACTGTAAATATAAATATTCAAAATAACTATTATAATAGTGAAGAAGAGTTTAGTTGTGATGTTGAATTAGATAATTCTATATTTAGAAATAAGGAATTAACAAAATTGTATAATCAAGTATTAGATGGTCATAAGGTTGTAAAAATAAGTGAGTTATTACATAAATTAGAAATAGATTTTAAATATACAAATGGTATGTGGTATTATTTTAATGGAAGTATTTGGAGAAGTGATAAAGAATCATTGGAATTAAGAAAGCGAATAGTAAAATTATCAAATCATTTTAATCGTATTAAGGCGTATTATGAAAATAAGGATACAGAGACGAGTAATATATTGGTTAAAAATATCAAAAGTTTATCAAATAAACTATACAAGCCAGGTTTTGAAGAAGAAATTATAAAAGGTGCTAAAATGTATTATAATGATGAAACATTTATATCAAAATTAAATAGTAAAAAACATTTGCTTCCGTTTTCAAATGGAGTATATGATTTATTAGAAAACAAATTTAGGGAAACAAAAAAAGAAGATTATATTAATTTAACTGTTAATTACAATTACAATTCGGATATAAATAATAGAGAAGTATATACATTTTTAGATCAGGTATTACCTAATAAGGATGTTAGGGATTATGTTTTAAAAAAAATGAGTGAATGTTTAAATGGTGATTTTCCTAATACTTATTTTTTAATGTTTATTGGTGATACTGGTGCAAATGGTAAAAGTCAATTGCTTAATTTAATGAAATTAGCCATGGGAGAATTTGGAGAAAAAGTTGAAGTAACTCTTTTAACTAGAAAAAGAAATAATGCAAATGAAGCTAACAGTGAAAAAATCAAATTAATGCATAAACGTTTTGCGTTTTTAAGTGAACCAGAGGATGGTGAGAAAATCAATATTGGATTGTTAAAAGAGTTAACTGGAAGTGAAGAAATTGTAGCAAGAGGACTTTATCAAGAAGCAGTCAGTTTTGTATTAGAAGCAAAATTGTTTTTGGCTTGTAATGAACTTCCTGAAATTAAAGGTGAAGATACTGCATTATGGAGACGTATTCGTGTTATAGATTTTCCATCAAGATTTGTAGATGAACCAAATGAACAGAATGAATATAAAATTGACAGAACCCTACCATCGAGAATGAGAGAAGACGTTAGTTGGAGACAGACGTTTATAAAAATTTTATTAGACTATTATTACAAAGATATTAGAGAACCAAAGGAAATTCAAATTAAAACAAATGAATATCGTCAAGAAAATAATGATTTTTACAATTGGTTAGAAGAAAATATTCAATTTAAAGAAGGTTCGTTATTACAATTAAAAGAAGTTTGTCAAATGTATTTAAATAAAACTAAAATTCATTCAAGTTTGTCAAGTAAATACAAAAAGGAAGTTGAACGTTATATTAAAGAAAAATATAAAAATTTAAAAAGTGAATATGGTGTTGTTAAAATTAATGATTCGACATTTAACGGATGGAAACATCTATTTATAAAAAATTAATTATGGTAACAATTTATTTTTTTTGATTAAATTTATCTGTTTTTTTCTTATGGTGGGAAATTTTTAAACAATGTTTTTGTTTTTTGTATTTTTATGGTTTATTTTTTTATTATTTTTTTATTTTTTAAGGTTATATCAAGTTATACCAAGGTTATATCAAAGTTATATCAATTATGGTTTGGTTATACCAGTTATATCTATTTTTAAACTTTTCTATAGAAAAAAAAATATAATAATAAAAATAATAGAAAAGTTAAAAAATAGATATAACTGATATAACCAAACCGTAATTGATATAACTTGATATAACCTTAAAAAAAACTGATATAACCAAAGCGTAAATTAATAAAAATTGAAAGATTTATAAAATTTTTAAAAATAAATGGAAGACAACGAATTAATATTTGATATGTATAAGAAAATAGATGAAAAATTAAATAAAATTATACAAAGACAAGATGATTTTGAATTACGTTTGGAGTCTTTAGAAGCAAAACGTAATGAGATATATTATCAGAAATTTTTAGAAAAAAGATTAGGTGCAACGCATAAACGAACAATTTATGGAATAACTGATTTATCTACAAAAGATGAACATGTAGAAATAAAACAATGGCGTGATTATAAAACTGCGTTGGGACAATTGTTAAGTTATAATTTCAAAGATACTAAAAATTTATGTGTTTATTTTTTTGGTACAATAAAAGATGAACAGAAAACAAACATTATAGATTTATTTAAATCAAAAAACATAAAAGTATATGAATTTATTGATACTTTACAAGGAATTGTTATAAATTGCTTGTTCAATTATAATAACAATGAAAAGGATAAATTAAATTTCTATAAATGGTTAGAACAGAATATTATTTATAAAGAAAATGAATTATTACAATTAAAAGATATTTGTCAGTTGTATTTAAATAAAAATGATATACATTCAAGTATTTCTACTAAATATCGTCAAGAAGTAGAAATGTATATTAAAGAAACATATAAAAATTTAAAATGCGAATATGGTGTTGTTATGTTAAACGCAAAACAATATAAAGGTTGGAAGCATTTATATATAAAAAATGAATAAAGAATTAATTAATTAAATATTTATTTATTTAATTAAATAAATTAATTTAAAAACAATAAATTTTAACAATCAAGAAAGATAATAAGATCAAAATGTTCATAAAAGCTATTATTGTTATAAGTTTAATTGCAATTGTAAAATCTGAGGGATATTATTGTCCATACCAGGATTTAGGTGCTAATGGAGATAATGATTTATTATATGATTATTATGAAACTAATAGTGGTTATTGGTCAAGAATTGGTCAAACTGGATGGCAAACGTTGGAATCATATTGTGAAGCAAAGGGTGATTTAAGTCAACATTCAGATGCTGGTGAATGGAAATGTAATGATAGTTTTCAGTTATGTACATGGAATGGAAATTCATGTGCTGCAAATAGATCGAGACGTCCAGATTGTAAAAAATTATGTCAGGCTATATTAGATAATAAAGGTCCAGAATGTTTGGGTAATTGTCCAAATGGTGGATCAGATGATAATATGCATATGGAATATTGTGGTTGGAGTATTCCTAAATATTCTGATTCATTGACAGAAACACAAGTAGCAGAACAATCAAATGAAATAACTACAACTACAGAAATTACAGAAACAGAAATTACAGAAACACAAGTAGCAGAAACGACAGAAACAGAAACGACAGAAACCGAAATTACAGAAACAGAAATTACAGAAACAGAGACGACAGAAACAGAAACGACAGAAATAGAAATTACAGAAACATCAAATATACAAGAACCAAGTGAAACATCAACAAGAGTTGTTAGAAATAGAAGATGTTTTGTTAGAAGAAGACGTAGATAGAATTTTTTATTTCATTGTTTTACAGTTGGTTTTTTCTTTCGGCAATTATCATCCTATCTACAACTTGATTATAAACGATATTGTATTATACTTTATAAAATTTATTTATAAAGAACAAGATAAATATTAGAAATTATTTAGTCATATTTTTTTTTAAGTGAATTGATTTCTTTTAAAATGTTTAAGATATCAAAAAGAGTAGATGGTCGTGGATTATTTCTATAACGATTTTTAAGATTATTTTTTTTAGAATTTAGATTATATAAGTAATTAGGATTATTTGTATTATACATATTTTATTATTAAAATAATATATATATATTTAAAATCAATTTTTAATGTAAATAAAGAGATTTAAAAATGAATGAATTTAAAAATAAATTATATTAATTAATAATAAGAATGTTAAGGAGTAGTATAATGGGAAGGGAGTTTGTGAATTATAGGAAGAATACGGATAAGTATCAAAGGACTAATTTTAGTGGTCAAGTGAGATCTAGGGGATTAGGAAATATACCTGTAGTTGTTGATTCAGTTGAAAAAGAATTAAGTGATCTTTTGGCAACCAAAGATGAGAAATATCCTAGAAGTATAAAATATGGTTTAGAGTTGACAATACATATGGATAATAAGATGTCAGAGTTATTGAAAATAGTAAAAATAGAGTTATTAAAAAAGGATTATGAAGTAAATAATTTGGTTTTAGGATTAGAGGATGGAAGTTTAATAGATTTGGATATTGATATAGGTACAATATATAAGGAGCATAGAAATAAGGATGATAAGATATTATATGTATTAGTAACAAATGAAAAAACAATGTATGGTTATATTTTATCAATTATAAAATATTTAGCCAGTGGGTTTTCATCTTTTATAAGTAAATTGACATCAGAATTATAATAAATTGAAAAATAATAAATAGTAAATTATTTATTATTTTTATGAAACAGTTATTGATAAATTTTGTTGGTGCACCTTCCTCTGGGAAATCTATGATGGCAGCTTTAACATTTGTTAAATTAAAAACTGATCATAATTCTAGTGAATTAATACAAGAGTATGCAAAACAATTAGTATGGGATAATAAATTTGAAGAACTTGCAAATCAGTGGTATGTTACTAAAAAGCAATATGACATGATAAAAGCAGTATATGGAAAAGTTGATTATGTAGTAACAGATTCTCCTTTATTAATTGGTTTACATTATAATAGATATCATACAGATAATGTTTGTAATGTTGAAAAAACAGAAAGGATGATAGTATCAAAAATGGAAGAATTTAATAATATTTATATATTTTTAAAAAGAAATACAAATAATCCATACGAAACGATTGGTCGTATTCATAATGAAGAACAATCTATAGAAATAGAAAAAAATCTGAAAGGATTATTAGATGAGTTTGATTTAAAATATTTAGAAATAGAATCTGATGTAAACAATATTGATAAAATTATGGAATATATATATTCTATTAATTTTTAAAATAATCAATAATGATTAATATAAAAAAGGGCTCCAACCTGCAATAACTATTAAATAATTTTATTGCAGGTTGGAGCCCTTTTTTGATGTAAAAGTTAACTAATATAATGTTTTTAATTTTGTGTTAATCTATAATTATTTTTATATTGAATGTATTTGTAAAAAGAATTATAATCTCGCAAAGTAAATTTTATATTATAGCGATTGTGTTTAAGTTGTTTTCTGATGATTTTATGGTAAATCATACTGTTAGGATTAATTAATTTAAATTTAAATTCATTTATGCTATAATATTCTTCTGAGGAATCGTAAGGACCAAATAAATTGTTATATTCGAGAATGATAGCGTTTATTTTTGTTTGTATAGATTTTTTAGAATTTAAAAGTTTTAATAAACATGGACTAATAATAGTTCTTGTTTTATAAAGTTCATTTATGTAATATTGTAAGATTAAACGAGATGTTTCGTAATTGTTATAGCAGACTTGTAACGGAGTGGCTTCAGATGACGTGTTTTTATATTGTTGTTTATACAATATAAAAATGTATTTGTTTTGTATTTTTTTAGAGATAATTTTTTTAAGTAAAGCTGATTGAGACATAGACAAAAATATATATTTTGAGTTATTTTTCAATTTTTTGTTTGATTTAAAGGTAATTTATCATAAAGAGCACAGTGTATGTTATTAAATATAATAGTTTTATTGATATTGGTAGGTATATTAGTGGTTCCTATAGTATTACAATATGTATTAAATTGGGATTTGTTATTTATATCAGTATATGGTGTATATATGTTGGTATATTTAATAATAGAATTTTTATTAGCGTTTATAAACAATAAATATGGAAATCGGTATACTAAAGTAATTTCTTTAAAAAACAATATATGTTGTAATTTAATGGTTGTGGGGTGGAGGGAAAAGGAAGAGTATTTTAACATGTGTTTAGAATCTATAAAAATGATTAATATGGATAAATTAAATAGGGTATATATAATAGTGGATGGAGATGAAAAGGAAGATGAATATATGATAGATATAGCTAAAAAAATGTTTGAGAATAGATATATACATATAGAATTAAAGGATATAAGTGATGAAACTATTATATCAATAGTAGAAAACGTAATGAGTAAAAAAGTTATAATAGTATCTAAACATCACAGTGGTAAACGTGATTCAATGTATATTGCATTTAAATTATCGATTTTAGAAAAAAATATGTATAATAGAAGATTGGAGACAATTTTTTGTACAGATAGTGATACAGTAATAAGTGAAACAAGTATAGATGAGATGATTTTAAAGTTTAATAATGATATAATAGGTGGTGTGGTAGGTGATTTATCAATACACAATAAGTATAATTCATTAATAACTTTTATGAGTAAAGTGAGATATTGGTTTGCGTTTAATTTGGAAAGAGCATACCAATCATTTAATGGATGTGTATTGTGTGTATCGGGGCCATTGGGGATGTATAGATTAAAGTCGATAGAATCAATAATAGACGCATGGAAAGATCAGAAATTTTTAGGGAAGTCATGTACATATGGTGATGATAGACATTTATCTAATTTAATATTATCATTGGGGGAGAAAATTATTTATAATAGTAATGTTTATGGTGAGACAGAAACGCCGGATAGTATATATAGGTTTTATAAACAACAGGTTAGGTGGAATAAGTCATCTTTTCGTGAATTTTTTTGGAGTATTTTGAATATAAATAAACAAAATATATTAATGAGTATAGATTTAATTTATACGTTAGTGTATCCATTTATAGTGATGGGGTACTTAATGTATTTATTATGGTATGGTAGTGTATTTGAATTGGGTATATATCTAAATATTGTATTAATAATAGGATTAATAAAGTCGATATATGGTGTATTAGTATCAGGGATATATGAGAATTTATTTTATATATTTTATTGTATAAATTATATATCAGTTATATTTCCAGCGAGGTTGTGGGGTTTAATATCTATAAGTGATATAAATTGGGGGACATCTGCTCGTAAAACTGGTACAAACGATATTTCATTTGATATAATTATGTTAATATTATGGAATATGAATTTATTATGTGGTTTAGGATATTCTTTATGGAGGAATAGGGAAATGGGAGTTATTGAGTGGATTTTGTTGGGTGTTCCATTATCATTTATAGTAGTAGGTTTGGTATTGATGAAAATATATATTAGTTTTCGTAAAAATGTACTATTTAACAAAGATAATAAAAAAGATTAATAAAAAAGATTAATAAAAAAGATTAATAAAAAAGATTAATAAAAAAGATTAAATTGTGTAATTAAAAAGTGAAAAATATTTTTTAATTATAGTTTTTGTCTAGTATATATGGAGTCATATATTAATTATTTATTAAATAAATATTTGATATTTGAAGATAATAGTTTAGGTAATGAATTAAGAAATTTAGAGAAATTTATATGTGATATTAAAAAGGATATAGATTTTATAAAAATAACAAAAAGGATACTTGATGAATTTTTGTGTTTTGAAATAAATGTGAATATAAATATAGATAGTAGGATTAATGGATGTGAGGCGGAAAAGATATTTTATCATTATAAAAAGTATAAATGTTCAAATGTAAGAGAAACTGAAAGTTATTTAAATTTAGATAATGAGTTAGATACATCAAAGACAGAATGGGTAGAATCAATTAATATAGATACAAGTGATTTAGTAGATAAATATGGAGATTATTCTAGGACAGGTAATGACGATGATAATCATCGTTTTGAATACAAGTTTGAATTTATAGATAATGGCAAGAAATGGATATTTAGTGTATATGATTATTTAAATACGGATGATGTATTTGATAATGAAGATGATATATATTGGCATATAGCATCTAATACAAAACGGGGTGATACTATTAAAAGGTTTATAACGATGTTACGGGAAAAATCTTGTTGTTAATAAAAAAAAATGAAAAATAAATAATAATATATGTTTTTGATGGAGGTAGAGAAATTAATTAAAGATTTAGAAAAGGTTGATTTAATAGATGAAGAAGAACCGTTTTTTATGTTAGATAATGATATAAAACGGGATAATTTAGAGTTATATTTTATAACTGATGCGCGATTAAATTTTTATGAATTGTGGGCGATATTTAGAGAAATTCCAAATATAAACAATGATAAGATAAAATATTCTTGGACTTTTACAGATAAAGAAAATGAGTTTGTATTTGTTTTATGTGATTGGAAAAATGAAAATAAATTATTACAGACAAGAAATTGGCGTATATTAAGTAATACATTAAATGATACTATAGTAAGTAAATTTTTAAAAACGTTATGTAGTGCATTAGAATGTTATAATAAATACTATAAGAGAAAGATAGAGTCTCGTGATTTTAACAGTGATAATCAAGAGATAAATAGATGTTTACAAGATATAAAACGATCGTTAATAAAGAATAGAGAAATATTGAAAAATTTATAATAAAAAATAAAAAATTGAAAAATAAATGATTTTTATTAAAAATTGTACAGATAAAGAGTTTAAGATGGAATTTACAAGAGAAAACAACGAAAGCTATAAAATTGTTAAAAAAAGAAAATACAATTCTGAAAAAATAGAATTAAAAAACGAATTGAAAAGTGCGTTTTTTGTAAGTGAAGATTCAATTGAATTTTATGAAAGTGAAATGGAAAGTGTAATGGAATTTAAAAGTAAAGAATTCATAAGTGAAAGTGATCTTGAAAGTGAAAGTGATCTTGAAAGTGATCTTGAAAGTGATCTTGAAAGTGAAAAAGAACTTGAAAGTGATCTTGAAAGTGAATTTGACGAAGATTTAATTGATGATATGGATATAGATCCTGATATGGATTTAAGATCTGTTGACGAAAATGACTATGGGTATTATGATGAGGATGATTATGGATTAGGTTATGAAGATGAATGTTATGAATGTTTTGAGATTTAAAAAATAAAAAAAATAAAAAAAATAAAAAAATAAAAAATAAAAAAATAATAAGCCCAATAAAATTTAGTAATCTGAATTTTATTGGGTTTTTTTTATTTATATTAAAAAATGAATGAAGATGAAGAGATTGACAAAATGTGGAATGATATAGATAATATATTAAAGATTCCCGATAATAATGAACAGCAAGAAACGTGTTTTATAAAAATAAAAAAGTATTTAAAATTATTTTTAAATACAAATAAAAAATTGAAAAATAATAAAAAAAATTAGAAATGTGTAAAAGAATGGTAGTAATCGAGAATATTTTTAGTGAAAAATTTGTAAATGATTTAGTAAAATTTAGAATATGGTTAGATGAAAATGAGTATTATTTAAATGACATTGTAACTGGTGAAAATATAAAATTGGAAATAAATTTAATGAATTTTAATGAGCCAAGTAGAAATAAATTAGAATGTTATGTAAAAGAATTATTAAAATATTATTCGTTAGTAAAGGATAATGAAGAAATTGATGATATAAAATCAATGGTTAAAGAATTTAGACAAAATAAACCAAAAAAATCAATAAAAAAAAAGAATGAAAAAAAAGAAAAAGACATTGTTGTCAAAGAAGATATTGTTGTTAAAGAAAAAACTGTTGTTAAAGAAGACGTTGTTAAAGAAGACGTTGTTAAAGAAGATAATATTGTTAAAGAAGACGTTGTTAAAGAAGACATTGTTATAAAAGATATAATAAATCTTGATACAGATAGAGATACAGAAAACGCATGTAATATTGATACATTAGAATTTTCAACTAAAGATTTAGAGAAAATTTTTGGTAAACCATTGAAAAATGGTAAGGAACATGATAAACATCAATATGAGTGGAAGATATTGGTGGTTACAGAAAAGGAGGAAGTTATATATTCGATATATAATTGGATGGATAAAAATGGTAATTTTGATAGTTATAATGAAAACGAGTGGTATATAGCAACTATGAAAAAATGTTTAAATGACAAATCTGAGGGTTGTGAATGTCAGTTATCTTTTATAATTAAATTTATTAAGGATAAACTAGAAAAATTAAATAGAAATGAGAGGTACGTTGAAAATGAAAATCATCAAAATGGAAAACAAGAAACAAAAGAAAGTATTATGCAATTATTTAATTTAACTGATATAGAAACAGAAATAATAGATATTGATAACATTTGTTTTTAATAAATGTCCGGGTTTTAATTAAATTGTTTTTTCTGTTTATTTTAATTTTTTTATGTATTTTTTTTTTATTGTGTAATAGTATTCCAAAGGAATTAAAATGCAAAATAACGATCAACAACAGCAATTACAGCCACCTATACAAGTTATAGAAATAAGGCAGCCACGTCAGAGATCTGATTCGAGCTCGTCAAGTTCATCAAGTTCATCGAGCTCATCAAGTTCATCAAGTTCATCGAGCTCATCAAGTTCATCAAGTTCAAGTTCATCAAGTTCAAGTTCATCAAGTTCATCAAGTTCAAGTTCATCCAGTTCAAGTTCATCAAGTAGTTCTGATTGGACTACTGAATCAGGTGATACAGTTTCTATACTTTATTAAATTTAAACAAATCTGGTAGTGAGATAGAAATAATAAATACAATGATAAAGTAAATAGATTCGTTTGATATATATAGATAAAGACATATACTGAATAGTAAAAGAGTTGAAATTGTTATATTATAATCAGATATTCTAAAAATTGATACAGTGCTAATATAACTAGCTTTTACAAAATTATCAATGTAAAATTGTGATAAAATATTATTAAATAAGATTGGGTAAGAATTAGAGGAGTTTTGTGATGGTGTGTTATCAGTGGATGTTTGATATATTAATCTTGGATTAGTTACAAATCTGGAGACGAGATTTTGTTTATCTAAAGATTGAATACATAAGTCAATATGATTATGGATTTTTCCATCTAATAAATTGATGAGTTTTTGCGCACCAGATCTTGAAATTATATAAGCATGTAGTGCGAGAGCTACTCGTGGTTTAATAATATAATCATTAACTTGTGAAAATTCTGAGGATAGATTCAGTAAATTCATTGTTGTATTAAAGAAAGTATTATTAGGATTACTACCAAAACATCCTAGATATAACATATCAAAGTTATTTGGTGTATTAGATAAATAAGATAAGATTTTGGATTTAAGGTTAGTAGAGTCAAAGATGATATCGTCTTCAAATACAATAGCGTATTGTTTATTTGATTGTAAAAATGTTTTCCATACAGAAATATGTGATATGGAACATCCTATGGAACTTTTTGGTCCAAAAATAGAATATATAGGTGTGGTATATTTTTTAATAGTATTATGGTCGAGTGTTTTACCATTAGTACCGTTAAATAAGATAGGATTTAGATTACATTTATTTAATTTATGTAAAAGGTCATTAGGTGTATTTAAACTTATGACGTATGTATCAAATGTATTTTCCATTAAAAATGGTTTAAAAATAAAAAATTATAATGAGCGAAAAATAAAAAATTGAAAAAAAAATAAAAAACTTAATAATTGTATAAGTAGTAACAAAATGATGAATGTAAACGCTAAAGAATTTTTTCCATTAAACGTTATAGTAGAAAATGAAATATTTGATAAGTTAGAAAATGATTTTGTAAAGAATAACGACTGGTTATTTAATTATGAATTTCAAGACAGTGAAAAGGTAAAAAACGTTGATTTAGGAAAATATTATTATGGTATTAAAGATGATAAAGAACAACAAGTATTAAAAAAGAATAAGTTCGAGATAAAATTAGAAACAGTTCGAGAAGAAATTACATATGCAGATATTTTAAGAAATAAATAAAAAAATAAAAACAAAAAAAAACAAAAAAATAAAAACAAAAAAAAACAAAAAAATAAAAACAAAAAAAAAATAAAAATAGCCCTTTTTTATTAACTAGTGTAAACTGGTTTTAAAAAAGGGCTATTTTTATTTTAGAAAGATACAATTATTAATTTTCACTACTTTTTTCACTATTACTATTACTATTACTTTTTTCACTAATGTTGTCATTTAAATTAATGTTATTAGTATTAATATTAACAGTGTTAGTGTTGTCAGTATTAGTGTTGTTAGTGTTGTCAGTGTTAATTTTTGTTGTTTTGCCTTTTGGTCGTCCTTTAGGTTTAGAGTCAATGGTTATTAGAGGTAAGTTTTCATTGGGTGTATAATTTGGATGAATACGTTTGATATGATTTTTCAATATTTTTTCAGTTGAAAGTTGTGTGGAGCAAATGTGACAACTGAATTGTTTAAGTTCAACATTATTAATAGTTTTTCGTTTAAAGAAGTTATCTAAAAGTGTAAAGCTTAATTGTGATAATGAATTGACATTAGATTTAATGATATCTAAATGATGACGGAAGGATTGAATATAATAATTATATTCTATTTTAAGATTTTGAAATAATCTTTGATCGATATTAATGGTATCATTTTGTTTTTCTTTTAATTCGTGTTGTAGATTATATATTATATTTGTTGCAAGTTTAAAAATATTTGAGTCAAATTGATGTGAGTGAATAAAGACAATTATATTTTTGTCGACTATATCTATTTCAAAGTTTTGTTTATTAGCAATTCCACCAAATGCATTACATAATATTCCAGAACAATTATTTTGTTGGATATCATTATAAAATTTGTCGAGGTCTCTTTTAGGTACAGTTTTACTACCAAAATTTTTAGAATCTATTAATATAGTAGGTTTATTATCTTTAATAAGTTGTATATCACCAGAGTTTGGAATATGTGATGTATCGATGACTTCTGTATCTTGGAAATTTTCAGTAAGAATATTAAATAGAATAGTTTCAGCTACTTGTCCTTTTTTAGACGAGTTATTGGAAAAATTTTCATTGATATTTGATAGTGTTGATTCAATAGAAAATATTTTATTAGTAATATTATGAGAATCTAATGATTTTTCAAATGTAGATTGTATATGAGATAAAATTTCTAAATTTTTTTTATCAATGTCATTTAATTTTTGATTATTAAGAATTTCAATACGGTCTTTAAAGTTATCGAAAATGTTTTTTAATTCTTTTTGATCATTATTTTCTATCATTATTTTTTGTAAATCTGAAAAAATTATCTGTAGTTCTTTATTAGTAATATCTTTAATATTATCTAGTTTATTTTGAAGAATAGAGATGATATTAGTATTAGTATTGTTAATATTAGTAGATAAACTAGATATTTGTTGTGTATGGTTAAGTAAGGATGATTTAATTTCATCTAATTTAATTGATACAAGATTGGAATTGATATTAGTATCACCTAGGACTTTATCAACTTCGATATATATTTTAATAAATTCATAAATACTTTTATTTGTGGAAACAAAGTATGAAAATATACTAGAATCGGTTAATATTTTTTCTAGATCAGAATTAAAATTATCAAGGCTCATTATTATTTAATAAATGTTATTTTTAAATAGTAAATTTTAAATAGTGATTTTTTTAATCTATACACGAATTTTTATTGTAGAGTAAATAGATAAAGTGTTTTGTTGAGATTTGAAACAAGTTCATCTCTAATATTTAGTAAATCTGTATCATTATCTTCGAGGTATTTGGGTAGGTCATTTTTTAGATAAAAGATATAATCTTTAATAAGTGATGGTGCCGAGTCATCGTTGTCTTTTAATTCTTGAATAGTCATTTTAAAGCCGGATTCGAACATTGGTCGTTGATATCTACCCATATAAGTTTCTACAAATGTATCAATTAATGGTAAAACTATTGCTAATAGATCACAAGTGGCTTTATGTCTTGGATAACTTGATGTTTGCCAGTGATATAATTTAATAGTATTTGTCATATGGAAGAAAACTTTTATGATACTTTCACACCCCATTTATAAAATAATAAAATAAAAAAAAAATACAAAAATTTTATTTTTTTTATGTTTTTTATTTAAAGTGTACTTATTTTACAAATCTGATACGTTAGTGTATGTCTTATCAGAACCTTTTACAATGAGTTTATCAAGTGTTGTTGATTGTAATTTGAAATTTTTATCAACAGGACCAGAGTAATATTTTCCTAAGAATTTTTTTGATAATTTGATAATATAGTTGTCATCTAGGTCTTCGCCGAAAGTGATTCCAGAGTTTTTATTTTTAATCATCCAATGTATTCCTGACAATATTCCAGCCATAACTTGAATAATAGTTGGTCCGAAATATTTATCTTTTAATATATTTTTTGTATAGTCAGTGTGTAATATAGATCCTGTCCAAAAGGAAAATGGTTCTTTGACATTAGTTATAGGATTTTTATCAAATACGAATAATGCACCGATGTTATCGTAACCATGTAATTTATCTTCGTATACATTAAGTACTTTCCATTTTTGTGGATTTTCTGAAATATCAATAAGTTGTTGTTCGGAAAAGTTATCCAATAATTTATCAGTGATAGGGTTTAATTTATAGACATAATGCATGGTTGGAGAATATTGAAATGACCCTATATATCTATTTAGTGAAATACCTTCGCCGTGATGGATACATCGTCCTTCTATATAGGTAAATTCTACATCGCCATTAGGATTAATATTAAGTGGTACTATAGATTTGATATGGATGTCTTTTCCAGGTGTTTTAGTTGTAATGAGTTGTGGTATAATTTGTGATACATTAGATTTTTTAAATGGTAAAATTTTTTCATGAGTTCCGATTTGAATTTCTGCTGGTTCAATACCTTCAGTTATTAGACCTACAGCGCTCCATGTATTTATAAATGGTTGTTTAGGTTTTTTTTTGGGGATTTGTGTATCTATTTCTGAACAATGAATAGCTTTAATATCTAATAGTTGTGCTAAATTTTTATGATCTTTATTTTTATAATAACGTAAAAGTTGTTTATTTAAAGAGTTGTTTCGGATTTGATATTTAAGTACATTTTTTGTTAAATTAATTATACCTTGTTTAACAAAGACGGATATAAGACCTGGGTTCATACCAAATTCTACAATAGAAGTTATATTATCATCGTTATTTGATGTTTTATTAGTTATAGCTAATAGATTAATGTGTTGTAGAAAAATGCTATTATTAATAGGGCAATTTTTAGTAATAGTTAATGGATTATCATCTTCTATGGAAGTATTAATATATAATAATTTTCTAATACGACATTCTTTTAAGATAGTATATGTTGGAGTATTAGTTGTTAAGTCTATGACAATATCGTATTCATTAACTTTTATAATTTTATCTAAAAGAGTTTGTATATTATATTTAGTGATAGTGTAATGGATTATATTGGCACCTCTTTTTATTGCATTTTTGATGGTAGGGAAGTTAAATGAATTTTTATCTTTATCAATTATAATAACTTGACTGTAATCCATTTTAAAAAATTGTGGTAGGTAATATATACAACATTTTGATACTGCTCCACAACCTAAAAAAATAAATTTAGATTTCATATTGTAATATATAAATAAAAAAGTTTTAGATATATGTAATTTTGTAAAAAACGTAATTTTGTAAAAAATGTGATATATAAATAGAATTAAAGATTAATAAGTAGATTTTTTTTATGTGATTAATATAAGGATTATGGAAGAAAATGATAAAGGTATAGATACACCAACGGTGGATATGGAATTAGTGTCACCAGTTAGAAGTGTAACAGAGATGGAGATATCTACACCAGTAGATAAAGGGAAGGGTGTTATATTATACGAGTTGGGTTATTTGTTAGAGAAATTAGAGAAAGAGAATAATAAAGATGAGATGATAGATTTAATTAATGATATGGTTGAAATAATTAGGCCTTTAATAATATTATATGATGCAGATACTTTTTATTTACAGGATGATGTAAATAAATATATAGATATATTAAGGGAAATATTTACAAATCATAAGAAAATGATAAAGTATATATTTAAGATTGATAAGATTATACCGATAAATTCTGCAAATGGGAGAATATTTATTTTAAAAACTTTATCGAAGAAATATAAAACATCAAAGTTATTGGTAAAGGTAGCGTTAAGGGAAACTGCAGATCCAATATCATATGAATATTATGTAGGTTTAGCATTAAATAGATTAAGAGTCGATTATAATATAGATTATTTTGCGGTGATGTATGGTAGGTTTTTTTGTGGTTTAGATCCCAAGATTGATGTAAATGAAAAAGATGTGGAGTTATGTGATAATAGATATAATAAAAAGACACATTTATTGTATGAATTTATAAGAAATATAGAAACAGAACAGGTGTTAACATTAAGTGATTATATAGAAGAATTAAAAGTTGGGGAAGGTTTGGAGAGGGAGATAAATATAATAAATGTGATGATATTAGTATTATATGGATTACAGGAAGCGCAAGATAAAATGGATTTTACACATTATGATTTACATGCGAAAAATATATTAGTTGTAAAATTAACGGAGGAAAAAGAGTATAATATAACATATAAAGGTGAGAAAATAAAAATTATTACTGGTGTAGTTCCTCATATAATAGATTATGGGAGGTCGCATATTAATCCAGAAACTGCATTAAATGAAAATGGTGTATTTAAAGATTATGAATTAAATGTGGAATTTAGTGATTTTGAGTTGTATCAAAATGCATTATTTAAAAAAGCTGTATTAGATAGAAAAAATGTAAATCATTTAGAAAAGATAAAAAGGGTAGAACGTCATTTACACAAGTTGGCAAGGAGATATTTATATAAATATGAATTATTGGAAGGAGAAGAGACAATAGAGACATATGAAACATTAGAATTTAAAAAGGGTATATTGGAAATGTATTATAACGGACAATATGAAATAGTTAATAATGAGTTTAAAGTTATAAAATGTGATTTTGGGATAGATACAAGGCTGTGTCATAAAAAGTATGATTTTTTTAGAATTTGTAGAATTGTTGGTGGTATGATATCAAATATATCAAAGGGGAAATATTTATATTCACAAAATATATGGAAAAATTTAGGTGATAAATTGGAATTACAGTATCCATATCATGATGGGTGGTATTATTCATTGGTATCAGATTATAAACCGAATCCTATAGGAATAATGACGGACGATGATTCTTTTAATGAACCTATAGACATAGTAAAATATTTATATGATAAATTATATAGTGAAGGGCAATCTGGTGGTATGGATATAAAAAAAAATAGAAAAACGATTGAGAATAATAAAGATATTATGAATAATGTAATTAATAAAACAAAAATAAATTTTGAAAAGATAAAAAAGAAATTAGAGAATGAAAAGATAAAGTATGATTTTATGGAAATAGATTATAGTGATATGAATACAGGGTCATTTAATATGAATATGGATGTAAATAAAAATTGAAGTATATTTGTTTTTAATAAAAATATAAGATTCTAAAATGGATATTTTATTAAAAAATGGTTATAAGAATGATGGGTATATATATTGTATTGATCCAAAGATAATGGTTAATGGTAGAAGTGTTGTAAAAATAGGTAAGATATCGATGAAAATGGAAGAAACAGAAATTGATGTTGAAAATAAATTAGCAAGTAGATATGGAACGTATTATCCGGATTATGATTTATTATATTTTGAGAGGGTAACGGATTGTCATTTGGCGGAAAAGGAGTTGTTTAAGATTTTAAGTGATATAAGACATAAAAAGGAAATGTTTTATATTGATATTGAGAAGATAAGATTTGGATTTAATTCGATTAAGGAAAAGTATCCAGATATAGATAGTTTTATTATAAATTTAGAGTTGTCAGAATTAAATATTATTAATAATGAAATAAGAGTGTTGGAAATAGATGAATTAATTAATTAATTTTATTATTTAAATTAAATAAATTAAATAAATTTAATAAATCTATTTAAAAACAAAAGATTTATTAAATTAATAAAATGTATTTTTATTATTTGTTTTTGGTGTTATGTGCTAGTGTGTTTTCTCAAAATTGTCCATTAAGATGCCCTGCATGTACAAAGTGCGATGCTCAAAAGGGTACGTGTACAGAGCCTAGAGATTTTGTATTATGTTCAAAGGGAGGTGTTTCAGGTGTATGTTTTGCTGGAACATGTAATACTGGATTAACTGTAAGTACAGTACCTGTTCCAAAGTGTAAGACATATAGATGTCCTGTAAGTGGGTCGTGTAATTTAATTACAGCACCAGATGGAAGTGATTGCACACCTCTTAATGTGGAATATGAGTCTGTATGTTTAGGTGGAGTATGTAATAGAGTATGGCTGGGTCTTGGAGAAGAATTTCCATTAAAGAATATTGGGTGTGTGGGAAAACCAAATGGGGTGGTTTGTGATACAAATCATAATTTAATAGATGGAGAGACGTGTCAAGGTGGTTTATGTAAATTTGTTGATGGAACATATTATGGATATGTTTAATAATAAATTGTTTTTTAATTTTATTTTCAAGTATAAAAGTAAAATTAAAAATAAGTTAAATAATTAGATGATAAGAGTAGATACATATAATGATTACAAGATTATATTATTGAAATTAATAAAAAATAAATCGTTAAAAATGTTAGAAGATGTAATTAATGATGACAAAAACATAGAATATAGAGAAATGTTGAAAAGTGATGATATAGTAAAAAATAAATGGGTAAATGATATATTTAAGATGGATAATAAAGATTTATGTGATATTATATTAAATTTGTTTGAAATAGATGAGGAAATTCCTGAAACTGATAGTTTAAGTGATATTATATATATAAGTGATTTAAGATATCGAAGTAATTTAGTAAATAAAAAAAAGAATATATATTATATGTTTGATTTATGTAATTTAGAGTTTGATAATAATATTTCTATGGAGGATTTTTATTATTCGTGTGAAGATCAAGTATATTTTAGTAGGATAAAGTTAGTAATAGAGTCGAGATTATGTAGAAATTTAGATAGAACAGAAGAAGAGTATATATTAGATAAATCATATAGATACAATTATTATATAAATAATGAATATAAGAATTTAGTAGAAGATATATTAGAAATGGAAGGATGTATGGATTCTAATATAGAATGTTATAATATATTATATAATTATTTGGGTAAAAGGCCAAATAAATTTGAGGTAAAGTTACTAATGAAAATGAGTGTATAATGGTCGTTTAAATAATATAAAAAAAATGTTATTAGATATTAATAATTTTAAAAATGAAATTATTATTATTAATATTGTCATTAGTTTGTGGTGTGTATTCTCAGATAACGTCTGATTCAAATATTGTTATAAAAGAAGGTGAAACCATTGTTTTACAAGTTAAGATGCCGAATTGGAAACCTAAAACAATGTCTTATGATCCTACAAGGGTTGATTGGAATGGTGTAATATCTGGATGTAGAGCGACTTGTAGATATGATAGAAGATTATGTAATTTTTATGTTAGGGCTTCAGCACATGATTCGTTATCAATATCTGAAGGATTTGGTGGTGCTGATGGGTCATTGTTTTTAACATTAGACGAGATAAATAGGCAGGAAAATGCGTATGATAGTTGGGCATTTTTATTATCAAAGAATGTATTAGCTTTAGCGAAGAGATATAATACATCAGTTGCAGATGTAATAGCGGTATGTGGTGCGATAGCTACAGAGTATTCTGGTGGTCCAAAGATAATTACATTAAATGAACAAGATCCATTTTTGGTAGGTAGATTTGATACAGTGGAGCCGAATCCGGCAAAGGCGTTACCTGGGTCGAATATAGATATGAATTCATTTGTTTCTTTTTCTAACAAGTGGAATTTGACGGTTGAGGAGTTAACAGCATTGATGGGGTCACATTCATTGGTGGACAATAGGGGATGTATAAGGATGAATGGTACAATGTGCAATCCGATGTTGGAACCTTGTACGGACTTGAGGATGTTTAGATGGTCGAATCAATATTTTAAAGATGTTTGTTCACCAAATATAAGAATAAATAATCCACCGGTTAGAAGTAGTATGCCTTTAGAAACGTTAGAGTTTCATAGATTACAGAGTATGTGTAGATTTACTAGTCCTGAGTTAAGGAAGAGAGAGTTAGATATTTTTGAAACAGAAATAGTACCATTGATGGGAACAGTTAATAATGATGCATTAGTTATAGATGTGGAATTTGATATGGAAGATGTATCATGGTTTAGTAAGGATTTAACATCTAGACAATGGTGGTATACGGTTCATGATGCTTGGATGGGTAGAACGTGTCAAGGAAAAGTAGAACAGACGGAATCAAATATAAAGATATCTACGGCAATGAAACAGTTTTCTACAAATTCTGTTGAATGGGATACAGTGTATGTAAGAGCTTATAAAAAGATGGTAGCGACGGGTGCAGAGTGGGCAACACCTGGGGGATATAAAATAACTGGTGATGAATGTCCGTCGGGTTATGTACCGGCGTTAAAGGGATTAGTATTAGATTGTTCATTATGTGATGAAAATGCTAGAAGAGCTGGTACATATAATTGTCCAGCGAATTGTAAATGTCGTACAGGAATGTCTAATAGTGTTAGATTTTACGAGTAAATAATAATAAAATGATTATTTTTTTAGTTTAAAAATAATTATTTAAAAAGCATAAAGATGAATGAAATAAAAGAGACTTATTCGTTTGATGATATATTAATAGAGCCTAGATATAGTGATATAAAATCAAGAGCTGATATATCATTAAAGACGAAATTATCAGATAAGATTACATTAAATATACCTATTATATCTAGTCCAATGGATACAGTTACAGAGGATTCAATGGCTATAGAGATGGCTATGAGTGGTGGATTGGGTATAATACATAGATTTCAGAGTTTAGAGAGTCAAGTGAGTATGATAAAAATGGTAAAAAGGCATTTAAGTAATATGATAGAAAGACCTTATACGATAGATTACACGTGTAGTTTAGAGGAGTTATTGAGTAAGTATAATACAAGTGGTATAATGGTTGTGGATGAAAATAAAAAGTTTGTTGGAATAGTATCTAAAAGAGATATAGAAATTCATCATGTATCAGGTGGATTAAATAGTGTATTAGTTAAAGATATAATGACTCCATTAGAAAGGGTAAAATATGTAGAAAAGTATGATATAATTGAAATAATGGATATTTATAAAAAGTATAAAGTTGAAAAGGTTCCGGTTTTAGATAGTGATAACAGTATAATAGGATTAGTGGTATTAAAGAATTTAGTATATTTTTATAAAAATAAGGATGTAGCTTCATTGGATAGTAATGGTAGATTATTGGTAGGGGCGGCTGTTGGTATTAATGATTACATGGAAAGATCTAAAGAATTAGTGAAAGTTGGTGTAGATGTTTTATGTATAGATATAGCAAATGGATATAATAAGATGATGTATAATGCTATAGTGGAATTAAAGAAGGAGTTTCCTAGTGTGACAATAATGGCAGGAAATGTCTGTACTAAAGCTGGGTTTGAGTTTTTATGTAAAGCAGGTGCTGATTGTATTCGTGTGAATATTGGTGCAGGAAGTATTTGTTCTACAAGGATTCAAACTGGTATAGGTGTATGTCAATTTTCTGCATTAATGGAGTGTAGTAAAGTGGCAAAAGAATACGATGTGACGATGATAAGTGATGGTGGTCATTGTGGTAAAGTAGGAAATAAGTTTAAGGCATTGGCAGTTGGATCAGGGTGTGTTTTATTGGGTAAGTCTTTAGCTGGGACAAAAGAGAGTCCTGGAAATATTATATACAAGTCTGGTAAGAGGTTTAAATATTATAGGGGAATGGCATCGATGTATGCAAATTTATCTAAACAGGAAAGGACTGGTGGAGATTTAAACAAAAATTTTTATGTAGAAGGTATAGAGGGAGAAGTAGAGTATAAAGGTAATGTAATAGATGAGTTAAATAGAATTTGTAATGGTATGAGATCAGGAATGAGTTATTTAGGTGTGAGGACTATAAGTGAATTACATGAAACAGAAGTTGTATTTAATAGAGTTACGTCGAGTGGATTAAATGAAACTCTTACGCGTTTATAAAAAAAATGAAAAATATATATGTAAAATATAAATAAAAATGAAGCTAAGCAATTATTTATTTTTTTTAACAAGTATAACTATGATAAATGCACAAGATGACAATCCTTCTGGTCATGAATTACATGATCATTTTGAATTAGATGACAGTATATTTATTTCGTTGTCTACATTTACATCAACATCAACATCAAAGTCATCAAATTTTGATGATAGTGTATTTACGTCTACAGCAGTTTTTGATAATAAAGTATCTAGTGGACATGAAAATATATTGAAGTATGGTGTATTACTATGGGGATTTTTAATTTTATAAAGGATAATTGTATAAGAATGTGATTTTATTTTTTAAGTTAATTTAAACGCAATTTCGCGTTTTATTTTTTTATTGCTAAATAGTATAAATTATAATGGAATATTTAGCAAGTTTATATTTTAATCAACCTATCATTATTTTAGATACATCGGCGGCGGTTGGATTAACAACAGGGTCATTAATAAGTTATGGGGGTGCGTCTATAAGTGGTGATACATACGTTGGTGGTAAGACAGTTTTGCAGGGAGGTTTAACAGCGAGTTCATTAAATGTAACTGGTAATTTATTTGTTGGAGGTCCTGTTATGAAAATACCAACTGGTAATTTAGCATCTAGACCATTAACTCCAGCTGCAGGTTATGTACGTTATAATACAGAAACTCAGCAATTTGAGGGATATGGACCAGGTAATGCTTGGGGATCATTGGGAGGTGTTATAGATATAGCACAGACAACAAAAATATTAGCATCAGAGACTCCTAGTACAACAGATGGAAATTTATATTTTTACACTGTTGGTGGTGAGAGAATGCGTGTAAATAGTGCTGGTAATATTGGTATAGGAACAACTGCTCCTTCATATTTATTGGATGTAAATGGTACAGGTGCTTTTATTAATGTTACAGCACAAAATTTATGGGTATCAGGTAATTCAACAATTGCTAATTTAGCTGTAACTGATTTATTGGTAGCAACATTTAGTGTGACAGATGCTGAATTAACTACAGCAACTATTTCTTCATTACTTGTTTCAAATGGAAATATATTTAATCAAACATCAGCAAATTTATTGAACACAAATATGACATCAACAAATGCTCTTTTAACAAATATATTAAATACAAATATTACTTCAACCAATGCAATTATGACAAATGTCTCTTCCACAAATCAAACTAATAGTAATTTATTAAATACAAATATGAGTTCAACTAATGCAGTTTTAACAAATATATTAAACACTAATATTACTTCATCTAATGCAATTATCACAAACATTGCTTCTACTAATGAAACTAATAGTAATTTATTAAATACAAATATGAGTTCAACAAATGCAGTTTTGACAAATATATTGAATACAAATATTACTTCAAGTAATGCGATTATTACAAATGTATCTTCAACAAATGAGACAAATAGTAATTTATTGAATACAAATATAACTTCAACGAATGCAGTTGTATCTCATTTACTAAACACAAACATTACTTCAACTAATGCAATTATTACTAATATCGCTTCAACTAATGAAACTAATAGTAATTTATTAAATACAAATATGACTTCAACTAATGCAGTTGTATCTCATTTATTGAATACAAATATTACTTCAACGAATGCAGTATTAACAAATATATTAAATACTAACATTACTTCATCTAATGCAATTATTACAAACATCGCTTCAACTAATGAAACTAATAGTAATTTATTAAATACAAATATGACTTCAACTAATGCAGTTGTATCTCATTTATTGAATACAAATATGACTGGTACAAATATTTTAGTATCAAATATGACTGCTGGTACAATTAATGCAAGTTTCGGAAATTACGCAACGGTTAGTTCATCTGTTATTGCTGGTACAACTATTACTGGTGGATCGTTGTATCTTTCTGGTGATATTAATGTAGCTGGTACTCTTACTGTTGTAAACATTACTGCAACTAATATAGTTAATACAAATGTTTCTGCAGGAGTTGTGTTGGCTAGTTCTGTATTTGCCGGTATTGGAAATAGTAATACTCTTGGTTCAATCTTTACAACTGGTGGAAGTGTTGGTATTGGATCTACTGCTCCAACTGCTACATTAGACGTTAATGGAACTGCTGTATTTA
>Ga0102828_1000038_pt1 | contig 24298 bp, 36 predicted proteins | sample ColrivemetaGS541_FD_78196 | JGI IMG/M metagenome (GOLD analysis project Ga0102828, IMG submission 78196) | Estuarine microbial communities from the Columbia River estuary - Freshwater metaG S.541 | ecosystem: Environmental > Aquatic > Marine > Intertidal zone > Estuary | place: USA: Columbia...
ATTCTAAAATTACCCAAAGATAAAGATGTCTGTGACTTAAAAGGTCAGATAGACAACTATTACTATAAGATGAAATATTAATATGATTGATTTAAAAGAAGTTGCTGTTGAAATACGAGATATTTTAGACAAAAAAAGAGAAGAGTTGGGTCTTTCCTTTATTGAGGAAGACCACATTTATTTTATGAAAGATAAAGATGGTAAAGTAAGAAATGACTTTCCATCTGTTTCAAAAGTACTAAAGAAATTTTACACTGAGTTCCCAACCGAAGAAGCTGCGTTAAAGAAAGCTAAAGGTGATGTTGTTTACGCTGAACAATTAAAAGAAGAGTGGGCTCAAGCGGGAACTTATTCTACTAACATGGGAAGTAGAACCCATTTCTTTTTAGAGAAGGAAACCATTGGTTTATTTGGTGATTACAAAAGTGTTCGTGAACCAATCTTTGAATGTGACTTCACTCAAATCATAAAGAGTGACAGTATGATTAGTGCGGGTAAAGATTACCTTCAGGTTATGATTGAACGTGGGGCAGTTTTACTTGACACGGAGATTGTATTGGGTCATCCTGAGTTAGGTTATACAGGACAACCCGATAAAGTGTGGTTAATCATTGGTAAAGATGGTGAAATTGGTATAATCATTACTGACTGGAAAACCAACAAACCAAAAAACTTTGAAAGTACTCATTTCACTAAACCGATGAAATACCCTTTCACCAAACAACCCGATAACGCTCTTGGTCACTACTTTGTTCAGTTACCATTATACGGTAAATTATTAAATAAAATGTTAGAGGGTACCAAATATGAGAATATTAAATTGTTGGGTTGTATTGTTGTTCTTCTAAAGGAAAATGGTGATTACGAAGAGTTTAGAGTTCCTAAAGAAGTGATTACCACCGTGTTGGATATGAAAATGGAAAACTATTTGACAAATAAAATTTAAACAACTATAATTTAAGATGGAAAGTTATATTACACTCGCATGGTATTACAATACCACTTGGGATAACCAAGACATTAAATTTAAAATAAATTACGAAATAAAATAAATATGGACGATATTATTAGACCAAAAATTGACCTTAAACAGCAAGAGACTGTTGAATGTGAAAAATGTAACGGAATCTTCTTCAAAGAAGTTACGATGATTAAAAAAGTTCCCAAACTATTAACAGGAAGTCCTGAAGATACTTTAGTACCATTCCCAACATATATGTGTGAAGGATGTGGTCACGTAAACGACGACTTCAAATTATTCGACAAGTAATGAACTACAAAGAGTTTTATTATTGGTTAGATGGTTTTATGACCAATAGAAATTGGACAACTATTACACAAGTTGATATTGAAACTATTCAGGATAAATTAAAAACCGTTAAAGGTGATTACAATTTTGGTATCGCAAAACCATACACGGTTCCTGCACCAATTAATCCGATAATCAGAACTGATGACCCAATGGCACCACCTTTTTATCCTTCGGTAAAACCTGATTTGACTCCTGATTGGACTTATAGACCTGACCAAATGCCTTATTACGGAAACAACACAAACCCAAATGATTAAAAAATTAGTACACTTTTCAGACTTACATATCCGTCTTTTTAAAGACCACGATTTGTATCGGTCAATTTTACAAGATATGTTTAAACAATGGGGTGAGATTGCCCCTGATAGAATTGTTTTTACTGGTGACTTAGTTCACTCTAAAAACCAAATGACACCTGAACTTATTGAGATGGTATCGTGGGTATTAACAGAGTGTTCTAAAATTGCTAAAACAATTGTTATAATTGGTAACCACGACTTCTTGGAGAATAACTCACAGAGATTGGATGCCCTAACACCGATTGTTGATTCACTACAGAACGAGAATGTTATGTATTACAAAAATCGTGGGGTGTATGAGGACGACAACGTAATGTGGGTGGTTTACTCATTGATGGAACACAACTTACCACCTGAGATTCCGATGACAGATAAGGTTAAAGTTGGTTTATTCCACGGACCAGTTATCGGTTTGTCAACTGACATTGGTTATAAGTTTGAAAGTGGTTTTGATTCATCTAAGTTTGAAGGGGTTGACTTGGTTCTTTGTGGTGATATTCACAAACGACAGGTGTTCGACATTCCTGGTAAAAAGAAGGCTTATATGATAGGTTCAACTATCCAACAAAACTACGGCGAGACGATACAAAAGCATGGTTATGGTATTTATGATGTTGTAGGCGATTCTTATGAGTTTGTTGATTTGGACAACCCGAGACCATTTCTATCTTTTAAGATTAAGTCGTTTGATGACATTATCAACGGGACAGAAAAACTCGCAAACGCAAAATGAGAAAAGAATTAACCATCGGACAAACATCAATCTTACCATTAAACATTGACGGATTTACTATTTGGGGTAAAGCTGAATTTATGAACCCATCAGGTTCTGTGAAAGACAGACCAATTTATAACATTCTTAAATGTGGGTTTGAAGATGGATTACTTAAGAAAGGTGATACGGTGGTTGAAGCGACTAGCGGAAATGCTGGTATATCATTTGCAATGTTCTGTGCTCAGATGGGATTGAAGTGTGTTATTGTGATGCCTTCAAACATGAGTGATGAACGAAAGAAGATGTTAAAGTTCTACGGAGCTGAGTTAATTGAAACGGGACCTGGCGACTTTGATGGGGCAATCAAACTACGTGATGAGTTATCAGTTAAGAACGGATGGTTCAACGGGAACCAATTTGCAAACCCAAGAAACTTAGAAGCTCATTACAATGGTACGGGTGTTGAACTTATGTATCAATGTAAATGTCACGGTATTGAACCATCAGCTTTTGTTGCGGGTACAGGAACAGGTGGAACTTTGATGGGTGCTGGTAAACTTTTAACAGAACAATTCCCCACAATAAAAATCGTTGCGGTCGAACCATCTGAATCACCTGTTATGAGTGGTGGAGAACCAGGACTACACGGTATTCAGGGTATTGGTGATGGGTCAAAGTTTATGGTTGATTTAAACTTCGTTGATAAGATTATTACGGTATCAACACAAGAAGCAACTGAAATGGCTTTAAGACTTGCCAAAGAATACGGAATATTTGTGGGTGTTAGTGCCGGAGCAAATGTCTTGGGTTCTTTAAGATATTGTCAAGAAACTGGTGAGGACAATGTAATCACGATTTTATGTGATAGAGGTGAACGATACTTAACCTGTATGTAATATGTATTCAGTCGAAGTTAAAAACAATAAGGAGATTTATGAGTTCTGTATGGTCAATGGTATCACAGACATTAATAAGTTTATTCAAGATTGTTTTAAACAAGGTTTCGACATTAAAAAATACGGACTTTTAGGAAAAACAGGTGGTGAAGAAGAAAAATGGGTGGAAAGGGAGGTAATTGTTGAAAAACGGGTGGAAATCCCCGTTGAAATCATCAAAGAGGTTGAGAAAATTGTTGAAGTAACCAAAGAAGTGCCCGTTGAAAAGATAATTGAGAAGGTCGTTGAGGTAACCAAAGAGGTTCCTGTGGATAGAATTGTTGAGAAGGTCGTTGAGGTGATTAAGGAAGTTCCCGTTGAAAAAGTTGTCATCAAAGAGGTTGTGAAAGAAGTACCTGTTGAGAAGGTGATTGAGAAAGAAGTCTACATCACCGATGACGAACAAGTTAAGGAACTTGGTGGTAAAGTTGATAAGTTAGTTGAGGAGAAAAATGAACTGTTGTTAAAGATACAACAGTTAGAAGGTGAAATGTCTAAAAGTGATTTAGAATTAGATGAACTTAGACAAAAATTTTCCACTAAAGAAGGTGAAATTGAGTCAATTAAGCGAGAATTTTCCACTATAACCACGGAAAAGGAAAATATTTTCCAAAATGAAATGTCTAAAAAGGTTGAAGAACTAGATGAACTTAGACAAACTTTAGATGAACTTAAGTCTAAACCTGAGGTTCCTGTTGATAATACTAAGACAAAAATGTTGGAAACTACTTTACAGAATCTAAGAAAAGATTTATCATTAAAGAACACAAAAATAACTGAACTTGAGGGTAAGATTAAACAATTAGAATTGGTTAACAGAAATGTTGAAGCGATTTACCTGAAAGGTTCTAACTTAAAACAAAATTTATAATATGAATATTTTAATTTGGTTACTAATAGCCTACGGAATGTCAAACATTCTAGTTTACGGTTCCATTTTTAATGGACTAAGAGACTTCTTCAAAAAATGGGGAAGTAATCAATACGCACCACTCAATGGACTTGGTCAGTTTATTTCTGACTTATTGGGTTGTATGATGTGTACAAGTACTTGGGTAGGATTCTTTTTATCTTTGGCTTTTATGTCACCATCAAATACCCTAATCGGAACAACACCGATTATCTCTTGGTTTTTTGACGGAATGTTAGCATCAGGGTTTGTATGGGCGTTTAACGCGATGGTAGAATGGTTTGAAGAAAACAGACCATAATGAAAAATTTCTTAAAGTATACTGTGGTATGGATTAGTCAGAACTTATCAATACCTTTTTGGATGGTTGGTCACGTTCACTTAATGACAACCATATACCAAGATATTCACGAAATTTTAATGTCTTTCGGTATGAACTTGATTGTTGCCGTAGGATTTATTATAGATTACAGAGAACAAAACAAAAAATAATAAAATGGGAAAAAAAGCTAAAGAACACAGAAAAAAAGTTGCCGCAAGAAATCAAATGATTAAGGCTGACAAAAAAAAGATGCAAAAAATGTATCAAGAAATGTTTACTAAACAAATGGAAGAAATGAGTCAAAAGTTGAATATTGACACTAACGGACAAGAACTACCATTTGAGATTGTTAGTGAGTCACAAACTCCGACAGTCTAAAAAATGTTATGGATTTATTTAATCCCCCAATAGAATACAATTACAAAATAATGATAAAAGATTTGGATATTACTAAGTTTGAAAATCCCTACGTACAAGTGGTATGGGAAGATAGTGCGGAAAATTTCACGCAAGAGAAGATTAAAAGTGTTCGACACTACTTCCAAAAGAAATACCAAACAACCAATGTAAATGTTATCACTAAGACCAGAGTCAGTGAGGACACTACTCACAATGTAGACATCTCGTTTAATATTTTAGATGAGAACTACCAAATTGAGTTGGTGAAATCATATTTGGGAACTAAGGGTAAGGAGGAGTACTTAGATAAAATCCTTGAATTGAATTCTGTTGTTGATAATAAACTAATCTTATCTCAGACTGAGGCAACTCCATTTAAACGATGGTTTATTAAGAACATCGAGTTTTCAAACTTCCTTTCTTATGGTGAGAACCAAAAGATTGATTTTGAAAAGTGTGATGGTATTAGTGTTGTCGAATCGAATCCACCTAACTTTGGTGGTAAGACGGTTCTGAGCGTTGACCTTTTATTGTTTTTGTTCTTCAATGAAACGACAAAGACATCCAAAGCCGAAGAAGTGTTCAACAGATTTACTGACAAAAATCACGTAAAGGTTAAAGGCGAAATCATTATTGATGGTGATGAGTATATCATCGTCCGTAATATTGAGCGCAAGAAATCTAAGAGTGGTGATTGGAATGTAAAAACTGAATTGGACTTCTTTAAGAAATTGGCTGACGGTAGTCTTTTAAACTTCACTGGCGAACAAAGACGTGAGACCGAAGCTTTCATCAAAACTTCTATTGGTTCCAAAGAGGACTTCTTAATGACAATTCTAACCACCGCCACCAACCTTGAGGACTTAATTGACTCAAAACCTACGGCTCGTGGTCAGGTATTGTCTCGTTTCATGGGGTTAGACTTCTTGAAACGTAAGGAAGACGCCGCTAAGGAAATCTATAGTGAGTTCTCAAAAACGATGATGTCCAACGTATACAATAGTGAACAATTAAAGACTGATATTGAAACATATGAAGGTCAGATTGTTGGACTAAATAATGGTATTGAGGAATTTAAGAAATCGTTGATTGAGACTGGTGAAAAAATCGCAAAGGGTCAAGACTATCGTGATAACTTACTGAAGGGTAAGCACAACATTGATAGAGAGATTAGTTTATTGTCCCCAACTAAACTTCAAGAGGACATCAATGGTTTGGATTTAGATAAGAGAAAGGTCGTTTCTCAATTGAATGAGGTTAAGGTTGTTGAACCATCATCATTCTATCACGAAGACAAACATGATGAGGTTAAGGATGAAATTAACGTACTTTTTAAGGAAGTGATACGTATTGATACGGAAATATCCGCAATTAATACGTTAAAGTCGTCTGTTGAGGGTGGAATCAAATGTGAACACTGTGGTATTGAGTTAATGAATGCCGCAATAACCAACGCCAAAATTGCGGAACTTGATGGATTAATCACGCAAAAAACCCAAAAAGAGGGAGTAATGCAGGATTTAATCAGCAAAGAACAAGGTTTCACACAACTTAAGAAAGAGTTTGATGAGTATGAAAAAAACAAACTTATTAAAGAGAAGTTTGAGGTTAGTATTGAAAGTATTGACCTTAAGATTGAAGGGTTAAAGGTTAAACTTGAACGATACAACGAGGTTCAGGATAAGATTGTTGAGAACAATAAGATTGACACTTTGTTAATTAAAGCGGGTAGTCGACTTGAAGAACTTGAAAGAGAGAAAACACAGACCCAACGAAACATTGATAACAACACTTATCAGATTAAATCTCTAACTGAAAAGATTGAAACCAATAAAAACCTCATCATCAAAATTGTTGAGGAGGCTGAAAAAGAGAAGTATTACAAAGTGTTCTTGGAGATTTATGGTAAGAATGGTATTTCAAAATTAATCATGAAGACCATGATGCCATTAATCAATAGTGAGTTACAACGATTACTCGAAGATAGTTCACACTTCAGACTTGAAGTTAGAATTAACGATAAGAATGAAGTTGAGTTCCTAATGATTGATAACAATACTCAGGTTGAGAAGTTGATGTCGTCAGGTTCAGGTTACGAAAGAACAATTGCGTCACTGGCTTTAAGAGCGGTGTTGAGTAAGATATGTTCTCTACCAAAACCAAACATCATCGTTTTTGATGAGGTATTCGGTAAGATTTCAAATGATAACTTGGAAATGGTTTCTGAATTCTTTACTAAGATTAAAGAATATTTTGAAAAGATTTTCGTTATCACCCACAACCCATTGGTAAACAACTGGGCTGACAACGTAATCAAAATTAGAAAAGACGAAAACATTAGTTATGTCTCACAATAATTTTGGTGGTTAAGAAAAAAATAGTATCTTTGTAATATCAAAATAAAAAATATGACCGACTATATATTATTTGTATTTGCTGAACATAAGAATCAAGACGAGTTCGTTAAGACAATTGCGGAGGACATCTCAATTGTTAGTGACTCTGAAAACATAAAATATTATTACGGACCTAGTTCTGCCATAATCACTTTTAAGTCAACTGATACGATTCAGGAACTACATGAATACATGGGGATACTATTCTTTTCTGAAACTATTGTTTATATGTTGTTACCTTATAAACCTGACAATATGTCAGTAGGTATGAACCCTGAAGTCTTTAAACACCTATTTACTCAGGTAAAATCGGAAGACGTGTCAGGTTTTCAAACCATGGCACAAAATGTGGATGAAAACGAAACCCCATCTGATTTTAAGTTTATTCTGAAAGAAGAATACGAAGATGAGGACGAAGATGATGAGATTATTAAAATCAAGAACTCACCAAAGAAATTAGAAATTGATGAAATTTTAGATAAAATTAGTGAGTGTGGAATTAATTCACTATCTTTGTCAGAGAAAAAATTTTTAGAAACTTATTCAAAAACCTGTTAACTATATGAAAGAAAAAAACGCTGGCATCCCTATCAATCAAGACGAAATTCAAGTTTACCTGAAAGACATTCGTAAAATCAAAGTTATGACCCCTGAACGTGAAAAGGAGTTAGCGCAACTTATGAAGTCAGGTACACTAACACAACGTGAGATTGATAAGGTCCATAAAGAAATCCTTGAGGGGAATCTACGTTTTGTTATTACGGTGGCAAAACAATATCAGAATCAAGGGTTAGACTTTCCTGACCTTATTGCTGAGGGTAATCTTGGTTTGATGAAAGCAATCAAAAACTTTGATTGGTCAAAAGACTTACGTTTTATTTCTTACGCAGTGTGGTGGGTTAAACAATCAATCCTTCAGTCACTTAACGACAACGCTCGTACCATTCGTCTCCCTGTAAACGTGGTACAAGACCTACACCGAGCAAAGAGGGAAATTGAAAGTACTGGTGGTGTGTTAGATGATAAGTTTCAAAACCTACCATCAATGATTGATTTGGATATGCACATCAATGAAGAAGGTGATACCCTAATTGACATCATTAAAAATCCCGACGCTGAAATGCCTGACGAGATTTTCAACTCAAAAGATATGTTGAAGACTAAGTTGATGGGACTGTTGGATTCTTTAGATGAAAGAGAACGAGTAATTGTTGAAGATTACTTCGGACTGAGTGGAACACCACGAACACTCGAAGATATTGGTGGCGATTTTAATCTAACTAAAGAACGTGTTAGACAGATTAAAGAAAAGGCACTTCGTAAATTACGTAACGACAGTTCAATTCTTTTTGATTACCTATAAAATTTATTAAGACAATTTGTAAAAACCTTCTATTTATTATGGTAGAAGGTTTTTTACTTTTATAAAATAAACATTAAGAAAAAAATTATGAAAAACATTTTAAATTTTTTAGATAAGTGGGGGATGAGAATCTCAACTTTACTTATTCTAATTGTCTTCTTAAAGACATGCTCAACTAACAGTCGTATCGACAAAGTTCAAGACAATCTTGAGGTAACTAACTCTAAAGTTGACACCTTAGCGATTGACTTGAGAAAAGAAATGAAAATTGAAGGTTTGAAGTCTGAAAAAAGAATGATTCAAGCAACTGACAGAAAGATGTTAGACGTTCAAAGACAGACTCAAATTGAAAACGAAATAAACAAATTAGAAAAATAATAATGAGAGATTTATTTAAGTGGATTAAAAATAACCCTATCAGGTCTATGTTCTTGGTACCAATCTTATTGGTTGCCGGAATCTCAATCTCACACGTAGTTTCGTGGTATGATTTATCAAACCCTTTTGTTTGGGCGGTTTATTTATCAATCGCCATTGAGGTTGGTGCTATGACAGCACTTATCGCAGCAACAAACAAAATTAAAGGTGGTGTATGGTTCATGTTTGGATTGGTTACGTTCATTCAAATGGTGGGTAACATATTCTTCTCTTTTAAAGAGATTGACCCCAACAGTGATTTATTTAAATCATGGGTTGAGTTAAGTGGACCGATTTGGGAGAGCTTTGGTTCTGAGATTGACGATGTTACGTCACTTAAGAGATGGTTAGCATTCTTAGAAGGTGGTTTATTACCGATTATTTCATTAACGTCATTACACTTCTTTGTGAAGTATACTGAAAACCAAATCGAAAACGCGGAAAAAAAAAGTGAAACCGTTGAAGTAATTAAAGAGGTTGAAGTCATTAAAGAAGTACCTGTTGAAGTTATTAAAGAGGTTGAAGTTGAAAGAATCGTTGAGGTTCCTGTCGAAGTTATCAAAGAGGTTGAAGTTGAAAAGGAAGTTGAAAGAATCGTTGAGGTTCCTGTTGACGTAGTTAGAGAAGTTGAGGTAATCAGAGAAGTTCCTGTTGAAAAGGAGGTCGAAGTGATTAAAGAAGTTGAAAGAATCGTTGAGGTTCCTGTTGACGTAGTTAGAGAAGTTGAGGTAATCAGAGAAGTTCCTGTTGAAGTAATCAAGGAAGTTGAGGTTATCAAAGAAGTACCTGTTGATAGAATCGTTGAGGTACCTGTTGACGTTGTTAGAGAAGTTGAAGTTGAAAAAGAAGTTGAACGAATTGTTGAGGTTCCTGTTGAAGTTATCAGAGAAGTTGAAAAAATCGTTGAAATCCCAACACCATCATCTGACAACGGTGTAAGAAAATTGAGTTATACTAAATAACAATAACTCTATAAAAGATAAGTTATGTGAAAAAATGCTTGACGTTATAAAATATGGTAAGTTTAAACCAACTGGTAAACAAAAGAAAAAAAATCAAATCATATTGGTTCATACGTCAAGAAACGCAACCGATTATCTAAATTGTTTAAAGTACCGATACAACGGGAAATACAAAAAGATTCCAAACTATATTATTACAAGAGAAGGTAGTATTATTAAACTTCTCGAAAATATTGAGCATTCCGATTACTTTGCCGACGCAAATGTTAATCGGAATGCCATTATTATATCTCTAGAGAATTTAGGGTGGTTACAAAAAGAACAGTTAAGGAATTATTACGTTAACTGGATTGGTGATATTTATAAGGGTAATGTATTCGAAAAGAAGTGGAGAGACTACTTTTTTTGGCAACCCTACACCGAAAGCCAAATAAACTCATTGGCGGAATTGTGTAATGAGTTGTCTAAAGAAATGAAAATCAAACCAAATCTTATTGGGCACAACACAAAATTAACCGGTATTGAAAAATATGAAGGTATTGTTGTTAGAAGTAACTTTGATGTTACCCACACTGATGTCAATCCATCATTTAACTTTGAAGAATTTTTAAAAAAAATTGAAAATGAATAACAAACACGATGAAATAAAGAAGTTATTGAAAGCTTCTAGAACGTTATTAACTAATGAAAGACTTAGTGAGGATATTTCTCACATCCGTAGCCGTTATGGTTTATTGACCGAACAAGGAGCTGATTTAACAGACGACAATGTTACAAAAAAATATGATGTCGCTCAATCTGTTGATGACACTATTGAGGATGATACAGAACCAAAACAAGATAAACAACAGGGTTATAGAATATCTGGAGGTATCTTAGTATTACATGGTAAAGATAAAACGGATTTGGATTTAACAACGGATGAGAAGACAGCTTTCCAAGAAACTATGGACGAGTTCGTAGAAGAGGTATCTGACTTAGTAGACTTCAACAAATTAAATGTCTACCCAAATAACGTTGAGTGGTCGGGCAAACTGATTGAATTTGATTTAGAGTTCTTCTTTACGATTGGTGAAGAGAATGGTACCTATATAAACGGAGAAATGATTAAGACCGACGAAGAATTTTTAGAATTAATTAATAAGTTAAAAACTTATTATGAGAAGTTTAAATCTAAATGGTCTAAAATATTAGCGGGTAGGAAAAAAACTTTAGAGAATGATTAATATTTGGAACAAATATAAAGACTTTGTCTTCTTGGCGATAATTGTGATATTGTTAATTTTGAATATCACTAACTCTAACACTATTAGAACTGATGTTAAACAATATCAAAAAAGATTTGATTATATTGATGTGGAAATCAATGACCTTAAATTAAGAAACGAATCTACCGATAGAAAAATAGAAAACAATAATGCAAAAATTGATATTGTTAATGATAAATTAATTTCGGTTGACAATACAATTAAAAAAATTAAGAAAAACACTGATGAAAAAATTGGTAATATTGACAATCTTAAGCCTAGTGAGCTTGAATTGTTTTTCACAAACAGGTATAAGTAAGGACACGACCAAAGTTGTGATTAGTCAACAAGTTGCAAAACAAATCGCCAAAGACCTAATTAGGTTAGACGGATACGTTGAGGAGCTAAAGTTAACTCAGGAAAAATTAATCCTAACTCAACAAAGAGAATCTATCAAAGATTCAACTATCGTTTTATTAAATGATAAAGATAGTACTAATCAAACTATTATTAGAAAAAAAGACGACCAAATCATTGTGTTACAAGAAGAGGTTAAAAGTTTAAAGAAAGATATTCGACGCAGTAAGTTTGAAAATACCATATATAAGGTAGGTACTATTGTTGGGGCGTTAGCCATTACATTTTTAATTGCGACACATTAATGAAAAGAATTAAAGAAACTATCGCGTCTGATTTAAAAAATACATTTGCTAATGAAGTTAGTAAGAATAATCTTGCTCAAGGTACCGAAGGCATTTCGGCAATTAACGATATGATGAGTGCAATACCCCAAAACGAAGAAACCGATATGATTAAGAGAAAAATCCAAAAGTCACCAATTAAGAAAAATGTTGGTAAGGTTAAAATGAAAAAACCTATTGGTAAACTTAATATGATGTTACCTATTATGGGTGAAGAAGGTGAGACTACTGAATCAACTGGTTCAGGTTCTGCGGGAGGATTCTCAGCGCCTTTATTTACCGAACCTAAAAGAATGGACAGCATGTTCAAAGACGAACAACCGAAGAAAAAAGTTAAGGGTGGTTTTGTAAGTGAAAATGAAACAGGTCCTAATGGTTCTGGTAAGTTTGAATATGAGTTGGGAGGACACAAACAAGACGCATTTAAAAAACAAGTAGAAGAAAAGTGGTCTGAAAAATATAAAGACAGTATTGATTGTAACAACCCAAAAGGTTTTAGTCAGAAAGCTCATTGTCAGGGTAAGAAGAAGGTTGAAGCAAATGAGGCTACTGATTCAGGTTCATCAGGTTCTTACGAGACAACTGCTGCATGGTCAAAATCTATGAGTAAGAAAGATTGGAGAGGGGCTTCAAAACCTCAAATTCCTGGTGGTAAGTTTGTTCAGGTTAAAAAGAAATGTAAAACATTCCCGTATTGTAATCAGGGTGATATTAAAGCTCTTAAGATATTCGAAAACGAGTCTGTTAAAAAGGCGATTGATAATATTAGTAAGAAACACAACATAAATGAAAACGTAATTAAGAACATCTTAATTTACGAGTATGAAAATTTACGTAACAACAAATAAACCAAAAACCTTAGATATTTATAATAAAAAATTAAGATGAAACAAAATAATTTAGATAGATTAATTTCTAAAGTGATAACTGAGACTTTGGAAGATAAAGCCAACGGTCTTGCGACTAAATTAAACGAATTAGGTGGTATGGATGATGGACACCCAAGATTTGGTAAATTAAACCTTTCTAAAATGTCTGACGAGGATATTGATGATTTAATGTCATCTGATATGTCATATGAAGACGATGAAGAAGATTACTTTGGTGATGACTATGAAACAGACCTTTTAGAAGATGATTCTGAAATATGTGAACAATGTGGTAAGCCCATGGCGATGGAAGGTGAGATGTCTGAAGAGGGTGAGACATGTGAATGCGGCTCAAAACAGAACTTATATATGTCAACAAAGTTTAATCCCGCAGGTTCAGAATTTGATTACGTCCAAGAAGAAGAAGATGTTGAATTTGAGGACGAAGAGGAAGTTGAAGATGAAGAATCTTGTAAATATCATATGGATAACTTCGGACCTGAAGATGATAGAACTAGAAAATTCTGTGGAACTGACAAAATGGGTCTTGATAAATACAAGTTCTCAATGAATGAGAAGTTACACGGTGGTCAGAAAAAATTAGATAAAAACCATAATGGTAAGATTGATGCTGAAGACTTCAAAATGTTAAGAAAAGAATCTGACGAGAAGTTTATTCAAAAGGCGACTAATAAAATGGAAAAGAAAGGTACTGAAGGTAAATTCGGTTCTTGGTGTAAAAGAAATGGTTTAGCATCTGAAGATGGTGAAGTGACGAAAGAGTGTATTGACAAGGCAATGAAATCAGATAATCCTGATGTTGTTAAAATGGCTAACTTCGCTAAAAACATTAAAGGATTTAAAGGTGCTGACCACAAAAAGAAAAAATCTGTTAAATTAACTGAATCTGAAATGATTGACTTAATTGAAAAAATTATCAAAGAGGAAGAAGAAAAAGTTAAGGGTAACATAAAGGTTGGTACCACTAAAGGACTTGAGAAATACAAACAAGTTCACGATAAAGACGGTAAAGAGAATAATGATTATTTGAAGTCAGTTGCTCAAAAAATGAAAGATTATTTAAAAGACGGCTCAAAAGGTGAGTATGAAACTAATCCTAAAATATTCCCTAAAGGAAATGGGGAAATCGAGAAAATGAAGAAAAAAGCTTACATCCCATCAGGTGCTGTTGAAGAGTATATAGATAACTTAACTGCGGCTGGTTTAGAAAATTTAGATTATGATGAAATACATCCTAATGAAGAATGGGTGACCGCAAACATTGAGGGTTCATCTAAGACAGGTAATAACCCTGAGTGGGCAAATACTGGTGAATCTAACGTTAACAAAAAACGTAATCAGATTAGAAAAGACAATATGTTAGCAAAAATTAAACGAAAGGCTTACAATAAAGCCCCACAACCTATTGTTAATGATACTGCAGGTGACCATGATAGTAAAAGTGATAAACTTATGGCTAAACTTGAATCTGTTGATGAAAAACAAAAACAAAAAATTAATGAGGAGTTTGATAGAATGAAAACCTTAATGGGTTACACTCAAAAGACTCAATAATTTACAATAACATATTATCAATTATAATTTCTCCATAGACCAAATCTATGGAGAATTTTTTTAATTATATAACCAAGCCATTAACCCCTGAAGATGTTGACATCTGGTTTAGGGCAAATAATATAATTCCTGAAAAATTGGAATTATTTTCAGACTTTTCACATTCACTTAATGAAATGATTATCGAGACCTATTTAGGTAACGATGATAATCCTAATGAAACTAAAATTGTTATGTCAGAAGACGATAACAAAAGGCATTTCGAATGGTGTTGGAATAAGATATTAGAAAATTTTAGTAAGGAAGGAATTACCTTCAATAAGAACGGAGAGCATTATAAATACTTTGAGGCGTTCTTCAACGACATATTCTATAATCAGAATGAAGAGAAGGTTAAACACTCCATATCAGGCTTCTTCAACGACTTATTTGACACCAAAAAACCATTTACCAAGTCTGACCTCGATATGATTTCAACCATTTACAAACACTTAGATAAAAGTCTTAAAAAATAAAAAAACCCTTGTAGTGTTTACTATATCACTAAAAAAATTATTATATAGTAGAAATAAATTAACCAAATTTTATTATTTAAAATGGAAACTTTAGAAAAAATCAAAACAATGACCGAAGAATTGTCGATGGATGCGACCAAATTCTTCAAAGGTAACAAGAGTGCTGGTACTCGTGCTAGAAAAACTGCACAAGAATTGAAAGCTTTGTTACAGACTCTTAGAGCTGAGATATTAGAACACAAAAAAAGTGAACAATAATGAATAGTTTAGAATCATTATTTTTGTTTCTATTCTTCTTTTCAGTTTTAGTCGTTACTAGAACGGCTTTTAGGTTTGTAAGTGCCCTACTACAGAACCCTCCCACAAGATTAGTTCTTAATGGGAGGGAACTTATTTACTTGGGTATATCCCTATCATACATTTTAACATACCTAATAAAGTAACACATGAGTTTATATAGAGAATTTTCAACATTACTACCGTATATTCAGTCGGTGAGAAAACTTAAAGAATTTTTAAGTTTTGACATATCATTTCCATCAACATGGAAATTACCTAAAAAATTTGTTAGAGAAGACAGAGTTGTTGAACAGGAGAGTAAAATACCTAATGAGAGAATGATTTCTTTCGTATCAGAAATAAGTGAAGAGGATGTTGAAACTACATATAAAAACATCCAAAGTATCATTAAATACAATTTAGATAGGGAAGAAAAAGAACGTCTGTTTAACGATAAAGTGAATGAACTTAAATCTTTGTTTGAAAAACAAAATTTAACTAATCTAAAAGGATTAGAATTCCAGATTAAACAACACCAAATTCAAATAGAAGATGATGAAGAACAACTCGAACAAAATGCTTCAATGGTACGAGAAAGAATTATTGAAGGACAAGATTGAATTAGATAAAGAAAAAAACGACCTAATAAAAAAATTAAAAGGTTTGAGTAAGGATGACATCATCCCAAAACCTGTAAAACTTACACTATGGCAGAGGATAAAAAAAGTATTGATGGGGTAATCGAAAAGTTAGCGTTAATCGTTGATGGTGTTGAAAGCCTATTCCCCGATGGTAAAGTTGCCGTGGCAATTGAGTTAGGTTTAACTGACTATAAGAAAGTTCAGAACAATTTTAGAACCATCGACCACCATCACAAACAATTTATGATTGAAATATCCAATACTCAGTTTATGTTTTTACTGGATGAGTCGTCGAATGGCGTATCAGGTAAGACTTCGGAAACCCTTTCTCAGATAAAATCTGATACAGATATTTCCTCTGATGAGTAGAGGAATCTTTAACAAACATACAATCGGTTCTTTTGGAAGACATAAAGTTTTCCGATAAATTATCTAAGAACCTTGATGAATCATCAATATTTTTAAAGGTAAACAATTTATAGTCGTCGTCGTTTTGGACAACGACTTTGTTATTTAATTTAGATACCATCTTCAAACCATCACCACTAAGGTAACGTCTAACAAATTGTTTTGTGGTAATCTTCTTTTTGGTTTGGTAGTCTAAGAATACTTCGTCAATTTTGTATTTAGATATCTTAGTGATTGTATAATCATTATCCTCTAAATTAACTTTAATAGTTCTACCTATTTCATCTTTAAGGAACACTGGTAATAAAGTACCCGACATCTTTTCAATTATGGCAAGTTCATAGTTTGACTTAACACCGTTCTCAAACTCCTTATCAAATATTACCTCATCATTTTCCTTCAATAAGTCATTATAAAACTCAACGGATTTTTTATGAGTCTTAAACTTATTGATTATTTTCTTTTTTACTTTATTTTTAAAAAGAACTATTTGATAGTTGTATTCCATAATGATATATAGATTAATTTTGATTTAAAATCACCATAAGTAAATGAGTAATATGAATTTTTACGAAGTATTAGGAGTGAGTGAAACCGCAACTCAGGACGAAATAAAGAAAGCGTACCGGAAACTTGCGATTGAACATCACCCTGATAAAGGTGGTGATGAAGATAAATTCAAAGATATCGCCCAAGCCTACGACACATTAAGTGACCCCAATAAAAGAACACAATACGATAACAGAAACAATAATCCATTTGGTGGTAACGGTTTTAATCCGTTTGATGAATTGTTTAGAGAACACTATCAACAAAGAAAGACTGTACCCGATAAGATTGTTGAGATTGAAGTTGGCACCATCGAATCATTTTTGGGGGTTGATAAAGTAATCAACTACTCTCGTAATGAGAATTGTAATGGTTGTGGAGGTTCTGGTGGTGATAAGAAAGTTTGTTCTGGCTGCGGTGGACAAGGTTACAAAGTTCAAACAATGGGTAATGGGTTCTTCCAACAGGTTGTAAGAGCGGTATGTAACACTTGCCATGGTAGAGGTACAGTATACATTAGAACGTGTGGTGTGTGTAACGGTTCTACGGTATTACCTAAGATGGAAAGTGTTAAGATTAAGTTACCTCATGGGATTGATGATGGTCAGTTCCTTAAACTACAAGGTAAGGGTGACTTCCATGATGGTTTCTTTGGTAATTTAGTTATCCGTGTCAAAACCAAACCTGAGAACAATTTTGAAAAGATGGGTGATGACCTTATCTATAACGCTGTGTTTAGTAAAGAAGATTTAGACAAACCAACTCTTGAGGTACCACACCCAACTGGTGCAATATCTATTACGATGCCAAACTCATTTGATACAACAAAACCCCTAAGGGTTAAATCAAAGGGGTTCAATAATAATGGTGATATGTTTGTTAAGTTACACGTCAGGTTTAATCGTAATTAACGACCCAACGAAGACGAAATTACTTTAACCAATTCAATGGTCCCGTAAATAGAAGAGAACAACATATAGAAGGCGGCCAACATCAATAACCAATGTTTACCGAAGTAATTTTCACAGGTGGTACATTTTTTCTTTTTTTCCATAATATCTTTTATTAAAATATACCTAACATCAAAGATAATGTAAAATATTTCGGAGTTACATTTGCCTTTTTGGGTTTTATTTCTTATCTTTGTATAAAATTTGATAGTATATGCTGAGTTATATAGGTGGTAAAAGTAAGATTGGTAAGTGGATTGTTCCTCATTACCCTACAGATATGGAAACGTATGTCGAGACATTCGGTGGAATGTTTTGGTGTTTCTTTAATATGGATTTGACAAAGTACCCCAATTTAAAGAGAGTTGTTTACAACGACTTCAACCCCTTAAATTATAATCTGTTTATGTGTTTACAGAACCCTGATGTTCTGTTAACTGCGGTGAATCGTATTCCTTGTCAACAAAGAGACGTTGAGGACACACCACCAATCTTTAAGGAACAATTCAAAAAGTTTCAGAGTGAGATATATTCTGAGGAATTCACAATCAATTACCCCGACTATGACGTTGCGGCGAAATATGCTTACGTTCTAACACAGGTATTCAGTGGGTCAAAACCTGAAACGTCTAACTTCATCGACCTTAAAGGTAAATACAAATCAAAGTATCTTACATTCCGAGACAAACTTTCTAAACCTGATTGGCTTGACCACTTCAAAAAAATAACCCATTTTAGACTTGGGGACTTTGCGAGTGTGATTCAGGAGTTTGATAGTCCAACTACTTACTTCTATTTGGACCCACCATATTGGAAGACTGAAAACTATTACTCTAATCATGACTTTGACCGAGATGACCACGAAAGACTGGCTAATGTGTTGGATGAGGTTAAGGGTAAATTCAGTTTATCTTATTACGATTTTGAGTTACTCCGTGAGTGGTTTCCTGAGGACAAATACACTTGGGTTAAGAAAGAATTTGCAAAGGCCGCCGCGGCTAAAAAAGGTACAACACAGAACATGGGTGAAGAGTTATTAATAATGAACTACTAAAACCTGAATATTTTCACTTTATTTGATATTTATTTAATAAAAAACACAGAAATGAGATTTACTAATTTACTTTCAAATTTAATTGTTGAGCAATCACGATTTCAAGTACTATATGACAAACTAGTTAAGCCATCACCTAAGGCAAAACCTGAAGCAGGTAAAAAACCAAAAGGTATCATGGATTTTAATACTTTAAAAGATATTATCTTTGCTGACCCTACTACTAAAGCTCCACAAGGAACTGAAGTTGAATCGTTGAGTGTTGAAGACATGGATAATGTAAAAGTTGGTAAATATACTCAGTGGTTATTGAAAAACTTTGTATCACCTAAATTAGGTGCTGACCCTGATGTTGACCCTAATTCACCACAGTACAAATCAGCTCTTGCCGAGTTCCAACGTTTGTTTATCGAGGACTTGTATAAGGTTACTGGTGACTTACAGAAATACGAAAGATTTAAGAACCGTTTACCTCAAGAGTATAGAGATATTAACAAATTAACTCCTGAGACTCTTTACGACCAAGTTAAAGACTTTAGTTTGGAGAAAACAAAGGCAACCAAAGAAGAGAAGAAAGAAGCTTCTAAAACATACGAACACCCTGGTGCTGAGATTGTATTCCGTGGTAGTAATTGGACTGTTGCTCGTATTTCAGACCAAGGTCAATTAGGTAAGGACGCCGCTCAATTCTATGGTGGTTCATACCAAGAACCTTCAAGAGGTGAAACAAGATGGTGTACATCATCACCTGGTTTATCTTACTTTAACGGATACATTAAAGACGGACCATTATATGTTGTAATCCCTAACTCAGGTAGAAAATTCTCAGGTGAGAAAGAATTTGGTGATGTTTCAGGTCTTCCGGCTTTGAGATACCAATTCCACTTCCCATCTAACCAATACATGGACCCACAAGATAGACAAATCAATTTGGTTGATTTCTTGAATGGACAAGAAGAGGGGTTGAAAGAGTTCTTCAAACCTGAATTTGCTAAAGGATTGGTAAACAAAGGTGGTAAGAAAGTTGAGATTAATTACCCTGATAGTTCAGCAGGTAAGTTCGTTGCACTTTACGGATTTGATGAGTTATTTGCATCATTACCTGAAGACATCGAACACTTGTTAATCAACAACAAATCAAAAGAAGATATTGCATTGACCGTACCTGAATCATTAGGACGTTTCAAATCACTTCAAGCGTTGTTGTTCCAAAATATTATTAAAACATTACCTAACTCGATTGGTGAGTTACAGAACTTAAACTTCTTAGCTTTACCATCTAACAAAGACTTACAGACTATTCCTGAGTCGGTGGCTGATATTCCAGGTTTAGCTTTCATTAACTTGAAAGACTCTAATCCTAATGTAACTATCCCACCAAGATTGAAGGAAAAACTTTCTGACGAGGGTGGTGGTTTTTACTATGTGAACTAATTTTATTATTTTTGTAAAAAAATAGTATGATGAAAAATGTGGATGTAGAAATATACGTCAGCCAGTTCATTACATTCTTTGAGAAGAATCCTAACGAACTTATTTCGCTGATTGGTCAAACCGACAAAGATGAATTCTTTGGTAAGGTTGAGTCTCAGTGTTATAAGAACCTTGAGAAGGGTGAAGACGTTGAGATAACCCGTAATCAAATCCTTGATATTCTTGTAGACATTCATAAAGATGAAATCAAAACTAAGAAAGTTGTTGATGATATCTTTATCCACACAAAATTCGGTGATATTTGTATGAATTAGATTTGGCGGTTCGAGAAATTATTCCTACCTTTGTAGGGTAATTAAAAAAGAACTGATATGATTTATACTCCCGAATTGATTAAAGAAGTTGCACCATCTGTATTCGCAACATCACCATCACCAAAATTATCTAACCGATACGTATTCGTCCCAACCGACGAGATTATGGAAAACTTCCAAATGGAAGGGTGGAACTTAGCATCTGTAAAACAGACTGGTCGTGGAATCCACGCAATGCACGAACTCCGTTTCCGTAACGGCGAGTTGCCGAAGGTTGGTGACTCTTTGGTTGAGGCAATCATCCGTAACTCACACAACGGAATGGCAACATTCTCTGTAAGTGCTGGTCTACACCGATTGGTTTGTAGTAATGGTCTAACGGTACCAACATCGTTGTCTGAAGCGTTTAACCTTCGTCACAGCCGATTTGATTTGGATGACGTAAAACGATTGACTGAGAGTTTTGCAGGTCGTCTACCTAAGATTCAGGGGTCTGTTGACCGAATGATGGGTCGTGAGTTGACTGAACTTGAACGAATCAACTTCATCGAGAAGGCGGTTGACATTCGTTGGAAAGCAGGTTCGGTTCCGTCCTCACTTGATGTGATGTCTATCCTTGACCCTGTCCGTGAAGAAGATAAAGAGAACTCTCTGTGGAACGTCTTCAACGTAGTACAAGAGAAGTTTGTTCGTGGAGGTGTAGAATACACATCGGCTCGTGGTCGCAAGACTGGTCTACGTGGATTGAAGAACATCATGGCGGTGAACCAAGTGAATACTAAACTTTGGGAACTAGCTGAAGAGTTGTGTTAATCACAGTGGGGGAGTTGAAACTCCCCCTTTTTTTACTTAAATTTATATTATGAGGGAAACGTTATATAAGAGAGTATTTGAACGTCATTACACCGGGTTTCATAAAGACACCAATGTCTTTAACCCTGTTGCGGTCACGAGAAATTTCGATATAAATAAAGATGACCCGTTTGGTGATATTAGTGATATTCTTGGTCCTAGCGAATACCACCCAAAATACCGTAAGTTTACTTTAGACCACGAGAAAAAAGACGAGGAGACCTTTCTTAAAAATTATGGTAATCCATTGGCATCTGTGATGTACGAAAGGGCTATTGTTGTTATTGAAAGATTTGAAGGTAAGACCGCTTTAAAGGTTTTTAATTACTCAAATAACAGAAAAGTCGGTAAACCTTATTTTGTTAAACACACTGGTATGAGATACGTGGGGTTTAATGAAAAGGAAGGTTCGGTTTATTACGGTCACATGACCAATTACCACAAGAAAAGAAAGTGTTCTAAGAGGATGGTTAAGAATACCTTTTATGGTGAACCTATGAATGGTATTAAAGGTCATCTTAGAAGTACTCTACACTCTTATTTTATACCTGAAGGTAGAATCTCCACTAAAGACCCTGAAAACCTGTCACAATTTGTTAATGAAGTTATTCAAACGTTCTTTAGCCATTTACCTATTAAGACGTTAGAAACTAATTTAACCTCTGATGAGTTAATGTATAAATTGTACTTGGACCACAATGGTATTAAGTACCCTAACAATTGGAAAATATTTAGAACTTCGTTTCCCGCGGTCACCAAAAAACATTTAAAGAAAACCAACTTCAAGTACATTGAAGCCTACATGAAACTCAATGGTCTTAAGGGTGATAAACTAAAACGAATTTTACATACTACCACAACAACTAACTTAACTGGATTATTTGACATCCAAAATGTTTTTGGCGAGAAGTTTGTCTTATCATTGGATGATAATACGATTAAAAGTATTATCGACCATAATTTAGGTCACATTACTTACAGTGTTAATCCTGAAAGAATTAAAATATTACAAGAAAGACCTGTGGAACGCAAAAACGCGTTTGAAATCCTTAAGTTAGTTATATCTGGTGATATTGCTCAATCAACATTCAATGACCACTTTAGATTCTACACTCGATTACGAGATATTGAAAATATTAAGTGGAAGTCTAATAATTACGACTCTTTCTTACAGGAACATATGGATTGGTCTGAAAAGATTGATTATATAAATAAAGGAACATTCCACAGGATTTATCCTCACAAGTTCAAAGAAGAAGTTGAGAGAGTTATTTTAGGTATTGATGAGGTTGCTCACCCAGTATTACTTTTGAATAGTGGTCAGTACAATGCGGAGTCCGCCCACCAGTCCAATTGTGTTAAGACATATATCAAACGAGAGTCGTCTGTTATCATTTCACTTAGATTGGGTGATGTTAATGGTAAAGAAAGAGCCACCATTGAATACCAAATCAGACACGACGGTGAAAAGATATTTGAATTAAAGAGAGTTCAGAGTTTGGGTAGATTTAATAGTAGATTGGAGGACATGTGGGATTCATACCTCAACATTTTAGATGAACGAGTACAGAAATTGGTTGACAACAAAACATTTGATTTACCTGAAGGTGTTTTAGAACATAACAAAAAACAAATTCACACCAAGATGGTTGTTGGTGAACCTGTATTAGGTTTTTATTTAGATGAAAAATACCCAAGAAAATACGCTTCATTAAAATGGGGTGAAGAAGTAAATGTAAATGAATATTTACAACTAGATGGTGATGATTTACCTTTTATGTAATATGGTACCAGAACATTGTTTAATATATTTTATGAATAAATTTGGGTCTTACCCTTCGGTTACTCATATTAAACCACCATTCAATCAGTCGGCTCACGATAGAATGTTAGGTGATAGATACCATACCATTTGGTATCATAAGTTAATAGATGAGGAAGGTGTCAAATATAGTGTAAAAACATTAAAAGAATTTGACTCTACGGGAATTTATTTGTATCTTAATGGTGAAGGTGATGTATTTATATTGAGTACATCAAACAAACAAGATATTGTTGATTACACAACAAATGAACTTAAAAAGATAAAATAAAAATTATGGAAATTACGGAAGACCTTTTACAAGAAAAAATTAACAACGGTGAAAAATTAATCGTAGACTTTTGGGCACCTTGGTGTGGTCCGTGTCGTATGATGAAACCAGTATTTGAGAGAGTTGCCGGTGAGGTAAACGCATCTGAGTCTGGTGTTAAAATGTACACATTGAATGTAGAAGAAAATAGAAATTTAGCGGCTTCGTTAGGTATCAGAGCGATTCCAACGGTTAAAGGATTTAATGGTGGTTCAGAATCATTCACTAAATCAGGAGTGTTAGCTGAAGCTCAATTAAAAGAATTTGCTCAGGATTTGTTAAATGGATAAGGTAGTGGTATTGTTCACAATGAAGGGATGTCCCTATTGTGAACAGATGAAAGAACAACTTAAAGAATCTAAACTTGAGTTTGTTGAAAGAGATATTAACGAACACGAAGAAGAGTATGACCTTTTTGTTGAGGTTACTGAGAATGATTACGTACCTGCTTTCATGATTATCGAATCACCTGAACACGAACCAAAGACTCATTTATTTGCACCTGATAGAAATTTTGAATCTATTGAAGATGGTGTTAGTATAATAAAAGAACATTTGGGAAAATAATCTAAGTTTTTTATTGATTTTTTAAAAGGACACTTGTTAGTGTCCTTTTTTTATTTTATAATAATACTATGAATCTATCTTTTACAAAAAACGGAATAAAACACGAACCACTCAAGTCATGGGAAATGGGTAATGGTGGTTATATTGCAATCTACCAAGGAAGCCGAGGTGGTAACCCTGA